>Ga0247840_10000137_pt1 | contig 147198 bp, 154 predicted proteins | sample LaCruzMarch2015__FD_192404 | JGI IMG/M metagenome (GOLD analysis project Ga0247840, IMG submission 192404) | Freshwater microbial communities from meromictic Lake La Cruz, Castile-La Mancha, Spain - LaCruzMarch2015_17m | ecosystem: Environmental > Aquatic > Freshwater > Lake | place: Spain... | reverse complement strand
CGGCACCTTCTTGATGATCGGGTCGACCACCGGTGGCGGTGGCTCAAACCAGCAATTGCGCATCTTGAGTTCGGCTGATGGTTTGACCTGGAGCTTGCGTAACACCGCGCTCTATGCGCCCGCTGGGATCAGCGTGCTGGATCCATCGGTTGAACTGATTGGCGATCAACTGCGGGTGTGGTTCGGCTATACGCAGGGCCGAGACCATTCGGCTTCCCGGATCGCCAGCGGCCTGTTAAATCTGAAGGCAGGGACGGTAGACACCGCCAAGCCAACGACCTCAGGTAAGACCCTTGGGCCATGCAAGAAGGCCGGCGCGAAAGTCACAAAAAAGGGCGTGACGGCGGTTTGCACCAAGGTCAAGGGCAAGCTGGTTTGGGTCGTTAAGGCGTAGCGGGCTCAAATCAAGGGTGCCGCTATCCCTCGCCCGGATCAGCCCGGAGCTGCGCGGCAACGCTCGGAAACCTCTCGACTGCCCACCGGCTAGGGTCGGCAGCCGAGGGTCGCGATGTGATGAACCGCTTTCATGCTTGCATTCGCTCTCTGGGTCGCTAGCTCAATGGTAGAGCTGCGGACTTTTAATCCGTAGGTTCGGGGTTCGAGCCCCCGGCGACCCACTCGCGAAATCTGTTGCGGCGCAACGGGTTTCAGGCTTGAGGGGATGGGTCGGACATGATTGATTTCGGCCCGTAGCCCTTTCCATAGCCCTTTCCGAGAGGCGCAAAGGGCTGGTTCTCGGTGGTGTGGCTGGCCGCCAAGGTTCCGAGGATCGAGGGTGCCGTTGATCTCGATCTCGCTGCTGGAGCCGATGAGAGCGTGAAAGTCGTTGTGATGCAATGACTTTCAGGGATCGAGTTGCTGGATTCGCGATGGAGACCCAGGCCTGTACGGCCGTGCCTCAGATTCGCCTGGGCGTCCCAAGCTGGCCGGTCTGCGGACGCGTGATCTGTAGGTTCGAGGTGGCTCGCCGTCGCCCAGATGATCTGGTGACTCAGGCTCTGAATCCAGCGGAGGCCGTCCGTGCTGAGCTCTTTCAACGACGTCGACGCGATCGGCCGGATCGGAGACTCGCATCGGCCCGGGCGTACTCTTGCATCCATGGGAATCCGGCTGACCGCGGTAGAGACGCACCGCGATGAGATCCGCGCGATCGCGGCTCGCAATCGAGCGCTGTCGGTATCGGTGTTCGGATCAGTCGCACGTGGCGACGACGGGCCTGACAGCGACATCGACTTCCTGGTCGAGTTTGAGCCAGGTGCCTCGCTGCTCGACCTCATGCGGATCCAGGACGACCTGGAGGCATTGCTTGGCGGTCATATCGACGTGGTATCGGCCGGTGGGCTGAAGGACCGCGACGATCACATCCGACGCGAGGCCGTCCTCGTAGGACCCGCAGCGACGACCAGCGGATCGCCGACATCCTTGATGCGTGCGACGTACTGACCGCAGTGGTTGCCCTGCGCGGTGCCAATGGCCCGGCCGACCAGGTGCTGCTGCGCGCCGCTGAGCGATTGCTCGAGATCATCGGAGAGGCCGCCAGCAACGTCAGCCAGGACGCCGTTGCCGCTCACCCGGATGTCGACAGGCGCAGTATCGCCCGCCTGCGCATCGTCCTCGCGCATCACTATCACCGCACGGACCCAGACCTGATCTGGTCCTATGCCGTCGAGGAGGCACCGTTGCTGGCCGCAGCACTGCGAATCTGACCGCAGCACTGCGAATCTGACCGCCAAGCGCGACGGCCGGGCATCGGCGCGGATGTGAATGGGCGCCTCGGTCACCATGGCCGGCACGCCTGGATGACGGTGTCACCGTCCACCGTCCTGAGCGATCGAGCCATGGGGCTTCATGCATCACCTCACGATGGTTGTGTCGTCAACGTGGGCGCTGTACGCTGACCGCACGTTTGGGCGCTATGCGAACACCCTAGTTTGGAGCAGCAATGCCCTTCTTCTCCTCGATCGCCGACACCCGCGAGAAGCTGGCGAAGACCGGCTACCTCGTCGATGAGGCACTCGCGACCGTCGTCTTCCTGGGGGATGCGCTGGGTAAGCCGATCATGCTCGAGGGCCCGGCCGGCACCGGCAAGACCGAGCTCGCCAAGGCCGTCGCGGAAGCGTCGGGTGCCACCCTCGTTCGCCTGCAGTGCTACGAGGGATTGGACGAGGCCCGCGCGCTCTACGAATGGAACTACCGCAAGCAGTTGCTGCGCATCCAGGCCGCACAGGTCGACCAGCAGTCCGAGAACTGGACCGACCTGCACGACGACATCTTCAGCGAGGAGTTCCTGCTGTCGCGACCGCTCCTCACCGCGATCCGGCAGGAGGGACCGACCGTCCTCCTCGTCGATGAGACCGACAAGGCGGATGTCGAGGTCGAAGGGCTCCTGCTCGAGGTGCTCAGCGAGTTCCAGGTCACCGTCCCCGAGCTCGGCACGATCACGGCGACGCGCACGCCCTTCGTGGTGCTCACGTCGAACGCGACGCGGGAGTTGTCTGAGGCCCTGAAGCGGCGTTGCCTGTATGCCCACGTCGACTACCCGGACGCGACCCGCGAGCGGGCCATCGTCATGTCACGCGTGCCGGAGACGACCGATGAGCTGGCGACTGAGCTCGTCCGGTCGGTGCGAGCCATGCGAACGATGGAGCTGCGCAAGGCGCCGAGCGTCGCCGAGACCATCGACTGGGCTCGCGCGATGCAGGTCCTCGGTGTCACGGAACTGACTGAGGACGTGATCGAACAGACGCTGGGAGTGGTCCTCAAGCACCAGAGCGATAGGCACCGGGTGACGGAGCAGTTGCGGCTCGGAGGAGCACGATGAGCGAGGCCTTCCTGGTCGGAGGTGTACGCACTCCCGTCGGCAGGTATGGCGGTGCGCTGGCGGAGGTTCGCGGCGACGATCTCGCCGCGATCGTGGTGGGTGAGGTCGTCCGTCGGACAGGGCTTCCCGCGGACCGCATCGACGACGTGATCCTGGGCGCGGCGAACCAGGCCGGTGACGACAACCGCAACGTGGCCCGGATGGCGGTCCTCCTGGCCGGCCTCCCCGATTCCGTTCCGGGATACACGGTCAACAGGCTGTGTGCGTCGGGCCTGCAGGCGATCGCGAACGCGGCTCAGTCGATCCGTGCAGGAGACACTGAACTGTCGGTGGCCGGTGGGGCCGAGTCGATGACACGCGCACCGTGGGTCATGGCCAAGCCGGCGCGGGCATGGGCCAAGCCTGGCGAGGTCTTCGACACAGCATTGGGCTGGCGCCTGGTCAATCCTCGGATGAAGGAACTGGACGGGGGGGATGCCACCCTCGGGCTGGGCGAGTGCACCGAGAAGCTCGCCACTCTGTACGGAATCACGCGCGACGCTGCCGACGCCTATGCCGTTCGCTCGCAGGAGCTCACTGCCGCCGCCTGGGAGCGCGGAGACTTCGACACCGACATCGTCGCTGTCCCCACCAAGGCGGGGGATGTCGCGCGCGACGAGACAGTGCGCTCCGGAACGACGATCGAGTCTCTCGCGAAGCTGAAGCCTGCCTTCACTCGTGATGGGGTATCGACGGCGGGCAACTCCTCACCCCTGTCCGACGGGGCTTCGGCCATCGTCGTCGCCGGGCAGCGGGCCCTCGACGAGCACGGGCTCACTCCCCGGGCGCGCATCGTCAGCTACGCCGTCGCGGGTGTCGCGCCGAGCCTCTTCGGGATCGGTCCCGTCCCGGCCATCCGCAAGGCGCTCGATGCTGCCGGGCTCTCCCTCGACGACATGGATGCCGTCGACATCAACGAGGCGTTCGCGGCCCAGGTTCTCTCATGCGAGAAGGAGCTCGGTCTCGACCGCGAGCGACTCAACCCGAACGGCGGCGCGATCGCGCTCGGCCATCCGCTCGGCTCGAGCGGCTCGCGCATTGTCATCTCGTTGCTGGGCCATCTCGAGCGCACGGGGGGGCGCTACGGCGTCGCGTCCCTGTGCATCGGTGTCGGGCAGGGTGCCGCGATGGTGATCGAGCGGGTCTAGACGATCTGGGTGACGGCAGCCATCAGTTGGCGGATCGTCGAGACCTCGAAGAAGTCCGTGCAGTAGTTGCTGTACTCGCTGGCGCAGGAGTCAAGGGAGTCCCACTCGTGGCGCTGCTCCGGATTGAGCCAGTAGAGCCGTCGGGCGCGATGCTGGAGCTCGGCCAGCTCCCGATACGCGGAATCCCGACGGTGGGAGCGCGTGTCACCCGCGATGATCACGGTGGTCTTGGCCGTGACGCTGTCGCCCCACGTGCCGAGGAAGGAGGAGAGCACCTGCTGGTAGTCGCTCCGACCGTCTTTGACGATCAGCCCCTTGCGGCCCAGCATCTGGCGCGGGTCCAGCACACCCGGTGAGTTGGCAAGGATGTCGGTGATCTCGACGATGCCATCCACGAAAACGAACGAGCGCACGCGCCGGAACTCCTGATGGACGGCATGCAGCAGCATCAGCGTGAAGGGGGCGAACTCCGCGGTCGATCCCGAGACATCGCACAGGACGATGAGGTCGGGTTTCGTCGGACGCTTGCGCCGCAGGACCGGGTTGACGGGCACGCCACCCGTGCCCATCGACGAACGGATCGTCCGGCGCATGTCGAGCCCAGACGTGCCGCGACGGCGGCGATTGCCGAGCCGCGTGGCGAGCCGGCGTGCCAGGGGTCGCATGGCCTGGCGCATGGCGGCGAGCTCGTCGGGGCCGGCAAGCAGCAGGGGTCGGTCCTCGGGGTCCTCGAGGCTCTGCTTCGAGTCCAGTCCCGTGTCGCGCAGGTGGCCCGAGACGAGGTCCTCCATCCGCACCTTCATCGACTCGAGCATGGCGCTTGCCTCTGCCGCGTCGATCGCACGGTCGTAGGCGGAGTCGGACTCGCCACTCTCGAGATAGCGCCGGTAGAGGTCGGGGATGTTCATGCGACGCAGGGCGCGCTGGGTGTGGTGCCCGGGAGTCGACTGATGCTTGTCGGTGCCGGCGTACCGCTCGACCGCCTCGTCGAGCAGATCGTCGATCTGCGTGAGGTCGCCCTCGCGCATGGCCCGGACGAGGTCGTCCATCAACTGCTCGTCGCCTTGCTCGAGGGTGGTGCCCGTGCCGGTGCTCTCGCCTCGTCTCGACCGGACCTGGCGGGGGAACACCGTCTCGAAGGACCGCTCGAAGAGCACCTCGTGGGAGGTGTCCTTGACGAGGGTGGCCTTGAGGGCCGTGCGCACGTCGACTCTGCTGTCGATGTCGATGGCGCTGAAAGCCCGTGCCGCATCCAGGGCCTCACTCGTGGAGACCGGGAGCCCGCCCGCCCGGAGCCGCCGAACCAGTTCCAGGATGGCGGCCGGCATCCCCTCGAGGGGAGGAATGGTTGCGGTGGCCACGGACAGAGCCTAGCCTTGCGTGCGCGTGGCGAACAGATGTGCGCCATATGAACTTCCCTGGAGGAGCCTCGTGTCCGAGCAGCTGTTGGACCTTGCCGTCATGCTTCGACCGAGCTCCGATGCATCCGAGCGCGAGCTCGTCACCCGACTCGCCGGGCGCCTGGGCTACTGCGCAGTCCACGTCCCGGTGGCTCCGGGGGAAGGGCTCCCCTCGGACGAGATCGATCGCCTTCTCGAGGCGGCCGGCCCTGCCATGGTGGTCATGGACGATGGGTCTGACGTCGATGGCCTGGTGCGCCGCAACGACCCCCAGCTCGTACGTGAGGCGCGGGCTCAGCTGGATGCGCTGGAGGACTCCCGGCCCCTTATCGTGGCCGTCCCGATCTCGATCGGGCGCACCTTCAACGAGGCCGTGGCCCGGGCCGATCGCGACGAGCGGTTCGTCGGCGATGCGCATCCCCGCGAGTCAGGAATCTTCGGGACCTTCGAGCAGGCCCAGGAGCAGGTGCTCGAGCTGGCCCGAGCTGGTGCGGAGGTTCTGCTCGTCACGGTTCCGCACGAGCTCGACGTGGCAGACGTGCTCGCCCAGGTGAAGGCGCTGGTCGTCGGAGCGACCCCGGCCCTGTTCGACCGCTGATGCTTAGCCTGCTCGCCTAGTACTGACGACCGGCGAGATCGAGGTCGATCTGCGCGGCGCAGCCCTGTAGGCGCGGGAGGAAGTCCTCGCGCAGCGTGTCCATGGTGACGCGTGTCGCGTGGGCGGACGTGTTGATTGCTGCCACAACCCGGCCGCTCGCGTCGCGAACGGGGATCGCCACGGACCGCACCCCGTCCTCGAGCTCCTGGTCGAGCATGCACCAGCCCTGCTCCCGGACGCGGACGAGCTCGACCCTCAGTGCGTCGGGGTCGGTGATGGTGCGGTCGGTGCGCGCCGCGAGGTTCGCCGTCGCGAAGTAGGCGGCGACGGCCGCGTCGTCCAGCTCAGCTAGCAGCACGCGACCCATCGAGGTGCAGTAGGCGGGGAGCCGTGCGCCCACCGACAGGCCGATGGTCATGATCCGGTTGGTCGACGCGCGGGCGACGTAGACGATGTCCTCGCCGTCGAGGACGGAGGCGGAGCACGACTCGTGCAGAGTCTCAGCCAGTTCCTCGAGATGGTCCTGGGCGATCTCGGCGAGGGAGAAGGACGAGAGGTAGGCGTAGCCGAGCTGAAGAACACTGGGCAGCAGCGAGAACAGGCGGCCGTCCGACGACACGTAGCCGAGTGTCTCGAGGGTGATCAGGAAGCGTCGCGCGGCGGCCCGGGTCATTCCGGTCTCGCGCGCCACATCCGACAGGGTCAGGCGTGGACGGTCATGCGAGAAGGCCCGGATCACGGCGAGGCCACGCTCGAGGGACTGGACGAATTCAGCAGGACGTTCGGGCAGGGAGTCGTCGGCCACGCGGCCATGCTAGACCCAGGAGTGCGTATGCCGAACACTCGATCGTCATCCGTACAACATTTCGATAACACCTCTTGACGGCATGAGCATGGACCGCGACGATTCGTTCTGACAGCGAACTAATGTTCGCAAAGCGAACTTCAGGAGGCGGATCCATGGGCAATCCCACCAAGAGCGGCGGTGTGGAGCAGTCGTCGTACACCACCGTCTTCGGGTCACTCGACTCGTTCGAGCGCGGCGGCGTCGAGCTCATCAACGATGATGCCCGCCACTACGCGTTCTCGAACATCTTCGACGTGGCGTCCCGTAGCAAGCCCTGGGAGAAGGTCGCGGTCGCCAAGAACTTCGAGTACGTGCTCGAGGTCGTGCGGGCCGAGGGGACGTCGCCCTGGCGCACCGCTGCACATGACGAGTTCGCCGTCTGCATGGACGGCGAGGTGACCGTCGAGCTCGTGAAGCTGGAGACCTCCCCGCTGCCCGCGGATGCCGAGGGTTCCGTGCAGCTCGACGGCGAGCCCGTCGGTGCCGCGATGGGTCGCATCTTCCTCAAGCGCGGCCATCAGGCGCTCCTGCCGGCAGGCGCCGCCTACCGCTTCACGGCCGCCAACCCCGGCGTCCTCATGATGCAGACCATTGCCGGAGCAGACACCCAGTACCGCTGGGCCGAGATCTGCCAGACCGTCTGACCCCGACAGGAGACACAACCATGACTGTTACCGACACGCAGGTCGACAAGTCCGAGGCCGTCAACGCCGAGGGCTACCACGAGTTCCGTCTCGGGGAGTTCCAGTTCCGCCGCGATGAGTACTTCGTCTACCTCACGTGGCCGACCGGCCATCACGTCATGAGCGTGGACGCTTTCCTGCGTGCACTGCAGCGGGACGTGGCGTGGGACTTCTTCTACGGGATCGTCAACTTCGACGGCGTCTTCGGCACCGTCAACCACTACGGCACCGTCGACATCTTCGCTGGTCGGTACAACGACTCGTACCGCAAGGCGGAGCTGGACTACAGCGAGAACTACGAGACGCCCGTCATCCGCGAGACGTTCAAGTCGATCCTCAGTGACTGGACGAACGCGACCTTCGACCCGTTCGCCTCCCCGCATGAGACGGGCGCGGCCTGGGGCATCAAGAACGGGGACAACGACAGCGCGGTGACTCGCCGTCGCATCGCGGCGAGCCGCATGGTCGCGGTGCCCGGTGACGAGGTGATCCGCTCGGACGAGTCCGGATTCCCGGTCAACCGGCACTTCCTGGACGTGGACCAGAGCGAGCCGGTCGTCGAGGCGGAGCCGGGCTTCGAGGGCGAGGTCGTGGCCTTCAACCTCTTCGCCTACCTTTCCCGCTCGGACGTGACGTGGAACCCCTCGGTCGTCAGTGCGTGCAAGGACTCGCTGTTCTGCCCCACGACGGAGGAGTACATCCTCCCGATCATCCACGGCAACGATCGCGTGGAGTGGTTCGTGCAGCTCAGCGACCAGATCCATTGGGACGTCGAGGATCGCGACACCGGCGCCATCCGCTCGCGGGTCCTCATGAAGGCCGGCGACGTATGCGCCATGCCCGCCGACATCCGTCACCAGGGCTACTCGCCCAAGCGCTCGATGCTCCTGGTCTGGGAGAACAACTCCAGCAAGGTGCCCGAGCTCATCGCGAGCGGACAGGCACCCACGTACCCGGTCGAGTTCTAGCAGAAGACATCGCAGTCGATCCGGCCGGTTGTCACAGGGTCGGTCGGATCGCCCCGCCCATCGAGCGTTGGGATCCCTGATGCAGACCAAGCTGTTCATCGGCGGTGAGTTCGTCGACGCCCAGGACGGGGCGACCATCGACGTGCTCGACCCGCACGACGGATCGCTGCTGGCTCAGGTGGCGGAGGCCAAGGCGGTGGACGTCGATCGTGCGGTCGAGGCTGCCACGGGCGCCAAGGCTGCCTGGCGCCGCATGGCCGCTGCCGACCGCGGACGGCTCCTGCTCAAGCTGGCGGATGCCATCGAGGCCGATGCCGAGGACCTGGCGCTGCTCGAGACGCGCGACACGGGACATCCGCTGCGCGACACGAGGAACCTTGATGTGCCACGCACGGCTGCCACCTTCAGGTACTTCGGCGGCATGGCGGACAAGTTCCAGGGCTCGGTCGTGCCTGTCGAGGCCGGCTTCCTGGACTACGTCACCCCCGAACCGCTCGGAGTGGTGGGCCAGATCGTCCCCTGGAACTTCCCCGTCATGTTCTGCAGCTGGAAGATGGCGCCCGCCCTGGCAGCGGGCAACACGATCGTCATGAAGCCCTCGGACCTGACGCCCATGAGCGCCCTGCGCATCGGCGAGCTGATGAACGAGGTCGGCTTCCCGGCCGGTGTCGTGAACATCGTCCCCGGCTTCGGCGTGCCGGCTGGCGAGCGCATCGTCAGCCACCCGGGCATAGCCAAGGTGTCCTTCACGGGCAGCACGGCCGTCGGCAAAGGCATCGCCCGAGCGGCCGCCGACACCCTGAAGCAGGTGCACCTCGAGCTGGGCGGCAAGGGCGCCAACATCGTCTTCGAGGACGCCAACATCCCCGCTGCCGTCGGGGGTACCGCCTTCGGGATCTTCCACAACCAGGGTCAGGCGTGCATCGCGGCGTCGCGACTGATCATCCACGAGGCGGTCGTCGAGGAGTTCCTCGAGAGGTTCATCGGACTCGCACGGAGCATCAAGGTCGGTGACCCGAAGGATCCGACCACCGAGATGGGCCCGCTCACGTCGGCGATGCATCGCGACAGGGTGCTCTCCTTCGTCGACGTGGCGATCTCCGAAGGTGGCGAGATCCTGACCGGCGGCAAGGCGCCGGACCACGCCGACCTCGCGGCCGGCTACTACATCGAACCGACCGTCGTGAAGGCCGACCCCAGCGCGCGCGTCGCCTGCGAGGAGGTGTTCGGACCCTTCATGACGGTCCACACCTTCCGCACGGACGAGGAGGCGCTCGCGATCGCCAACCACGTCGACTATGGCCTCGGCGGCGGGCTGTGGACCAACAACCTCAGCCGCGCGCACAAGGTGGCGCGCGACCTCCACGCCGGCATGGTGTGGATCAACTCGTACAAGAGGGTCAATCCCGGATCTCCCTTCGGCGGAACCGGAGTGAGCGGGTACGGGCGCGAGATGGGCTTCGAGGCCATGCGGGAGTACACCGAACCGAAGGCGATCTGGGTGAACGTCGATGCCCAGCTGCCGCCCTTCTACCCGAGGGGATAGGCGATGGCGGAGATCACCACCCTTGCCGAAGCCATCGCGGCGAACGTGCGCGACGGCGACACTGTCGCTCTCGAGGGCTTCACTCACCTGATCCCGTACGCGGCTGGTCACGAGCTGATCCGGCAGCAGCGGCGTGACCTCACGCTCGTCCGGATGACTCCGGACGTCATCTACGACCAGCTCATCGGTGCCGGCTGCGCGCGCAAGCTCGTCTTCTCGTGGGGCGGCAACCCGGGCGTCGGCTCCCTGCATCGATTCCGCGATGCCGTCGAGAAGGACTGGCCGCACCCGATCGAGATCGAGGAGCACAGCCATGCAGGCATGGCCACCCGCTATGTGGCCGGAGCCAGCGGCCTGCCCTTCGGCGTGCTCCGCGGCTATGTCGGCACCAACCTGCCGGATCACACGAACACCATCGCCCCGATCACCTGTCCGTTCACGGGCGAGAACCTGACCGCCGTTCCCGCACTGCGCCCCGACGTCGGCATCATCCACGCCCAGCAGGCCGACCAGCATGGCAACGTCGGCCTCTGGGGAATCCAGGGAGTGCAGAAGGAGGCGATCCTCTCCTCCGATCGCAGCATCGTGACCGTCGAGGAGATCGTCGACGAGCTGGATCCGCGCGTGACAGTGACCCTGCCGTCATGGGTCGTCTCGGCCGTGGCGGTCGTCCCATCGGGAGCACATCCGTCCTACGCCCACGGCTACTACGAGCGTGACAACGACTTCTACCGGGCCTGGGACGACATCAGCCGCGACCGCTCGACATTCAGCGCCTGGATCGACGAGCACATCATGCGGACCGAGGACTTCGCCGAGCACCTGGCCCTGGTCAGGCGAGAGATGGTGGGGGTGTCATGACCGCGGTCATGGACGACGCGACCACGACCGCGACCACGGACGAGATGATGACGATCGTCGCGTCCCGCGAGCTCCGCAATGGGACCGTGTGCTTCGTCGGCATCGGCCTGCCCAGCACCGCAGCCAACCTCGCTCGGCACATGCACGCCCCTGACGCGGTTCTCATCTACGAATCGGGGACGATCGGGGCCAAGCCGACGCGGCCACCGCTCTCGATCGGCGACGGTGAGCTGGCTGACACCGCCGATGCCGTCGTGTCAGTGCCGGAGATCTTTGCCTACTGGCTGCAGGCGGGGCGGGTGGATGTCGGCTTCCTCGGCGCCGCGCAGCTCGACAGGTTCGGGAACATCAATACGACGGTGGTGGGCGACTACGACCACCCGAAGGTGCGACTGCCCGGTGCGGGCGGTGCCCCCGAGATCGCTGCCAGCGCCAAGCAGACCTACATCATGCTGCGGCAGAATCCCCGCTCGTTCGTTGCCGAGCTCGACTTCCGGACCAGTGTGGGGCACTACGAGGGTGGCCACTCGCGTCGCGAACTGGGCATGGCGGGGGCGGGTCCGACCGTCGTCATCACGGACATCGGGGTGTTGCGACCAGAACCCACGACGGGGGAGTTCGTCCTGACGGCCCTCCACCCGGGCCGAACCGTCGAGGAGGCCGTCGCTGCCACGGGTTGGCCCCTGCGGGTCTCGTCGGACCTCACTCATACCGAGCCCCCCACTGACCAGGAGCTCCGCGCGCTCCGTGCCCTGAATGCGGGGGCCTGATGGTCGATTCGTTCGTGCACGATGTGCCGGCAGCCCGCGTGGTCTTCGCCAATGGCGCCATCGATCAGGTGGGTGCTGAGGTCGAGCGACTGGGCTGTGCTCGCGCCCTGCTGATCTCGGGTGGGCCGGAGGCCCAGTACGCGGAGCGAATCGAGTCGCAGCTGGGCAGTCGCGTCGTTGCCCGCTTCACCGACGTCGTGATGCACGTCCCCGTCGACGTGGCTCAGCGAGCGGTTGCCCTCGCTGCCGAGTCGGGCGCTGACGTGGTCATCGCCCTCGGGGGAGGCTCCTCGACGGGCATGGCCAAGGCAGTGGCCAAGGAGACGGGCCTGCCGATCGTTGCCGTGCCCACGACCTATGCCGGCTCCGAGATGACTCCCATCTGGGGACTGACGGAGGGCAGCCGCAAGACGACGGGGCGCGACCTGAGGGTGCTGCCCCGCACCGTCATCTACGACCCTGAGCTCACGGTCAGCCTGCCGGTGTCCATCTCGTCCGCGAGCGGGATGAACGCCCTGGCGCATCTCGTCGAGGGCCTCTACGCCTCGGGGATCTCGCCCATCTCGGCGATGCAGGCGGAGGAGGGCATCAGAGCGCTCGCGAGCTCCCTCCCGCGCGTGGTCGCCGACCCCGACGACCTCGCCGCGCGTGGTGATGCCCTCTACGGGGCGTGGCTCGCCGGCTGGACGCTGGGGACGACGGGGATGGGCGTCCATCACAAGATCTGCCACACGCTCGGCGGTACCTACAACCTGCCCCACGCCCCCACGCACTCCGCCGTGATCCCGTTCGCGACCGCGTTCAATGCGGAGGCGGCTCCTGAGGCCATGGCGGCGATCGCCCGAGCGCTCAACGCGGGAGGCATTCCCACTACCGACGCGGCCCAGGGCCTCTGGGACCTTGCCGCCGCCATCGGTGCTCCGACATCCCTGCGCGAGGTCGGCTTCGATGCCGCCGACATCGACGAGGCGGCCGCGATCGTGGCCGCGGCACAACCCACAAACCCCCGTCCGGTCGACCCGGACGGTGTACGTGCGCTGCTCCTTGCTGCGTACGACGGAACCAGGCCTGGGGCTTCGGTTTCTTGAACGGCCCCAAGCGGGACCCCCACCGAGAAGGAGTGCACATGAAGATCGCAAGGTTGATGCGAGCCATCGCTGCAGTAGCAGCGGTCGGCTTGTTGGCGACGGCCTGTGGCCAGAGCCTGGATGAAGAGGCAGCACCGGCTGAATCGAGTGCCGCCGCCAGCGTGGCTGCGAGCGCAGCTGCGAGTGACGCGCCTGCCGAAGGCGCGACGACCGGCACCCTCAAGATCGGGTTCGTCTCGCCGCAGACGGGACCGCTGGCCGGGTTCGGCGAGGCCGATCAGTTCGCGATCGACGCGATGACGGCGTACTTCGCGGAGAACCCGATCGTCGCAGGAGATAACACGTACGCCGTGGAGATCATCACCAAGGACGCGCAGAGCGACTCCAAGCGCGCCGGCGAGGTGGCCGCGGAGCTCATCAACAGCGACGGCGTCGACATCGTGATGGCGCAGGGCACCCCTGACATCGTCAACCCCGTCGCCGACCAGTGCGAGGCGAACGCCACTCCGTGCATCACGACGGTTGCCCCGTGGCAGCCCTACTTCATCGGCCGCGGTGGCGTACCCGGCGAGACGTCGTTCGACTGGACGTACCACTTCTTCTGGGGCCTCGAGGACGTCGCCGGCACCTACGTCGACATGTGGAACCAGGTCGAGACGAACAAGAAGGTCGGCGGGCTGTTCCCGAACGATCCCGACGGCCAGGCCTGGGCCGAGAACTTCCCCGCACTGACCGAGGCGGACGGCTACACCATCAACAATCCCGGCCTCTACCCCAACGGGACGCAGGACTTCTCCGCGCAGATCTCGTCATACAAGGAGAACAACGATGAGCTCCTCACCGGTGTCCCGATCCCGCCGGACTTCACGACCTTCTGGAAGCAGGCCAAGCAGCAGGGCTACAACCCGAAGCTCGCGACCATCGGCAAGGCGCTGCTCTTCCCGGCGTCCATCGAGGCTCTTGGCGAGATCGGCAACAACCTCGGGACCGAGGTGTGGTGGACGCCGACGTACCCGTTCTCCTCGAGCCTGACCGGGCAGTCGGCCGCCGAGCTGGCGCAGTCGTACACCGATGCGACCGGCAAGCAGTGGACCCAGCCGCTCGGCTTCGCGGAAGCCCTCTTCGAGGTGGCGGCAGCCGCTGTCACCGCGGCGGGGAGCAACGACAAGCAGGCCATCGCCGACGCCATGAAGACCCTCAAGGTCAGCACGGTCGTGGGTGACCTCGACTGGACCGCTGGTCCGGTTCCGAACGTCGCCAAGACGCCGATCTCGGGCGGACAGTGGCGTGCGGTCGAGGGTGGCCAGTTCCCGTTCGACCTCGTGATCGTGTCGAACAAGCTGTACCCGGAGATCCCGACCGGCGGCACCGTCGAGCCGCTGAGCTAGTCCCAAGGTCCGGGGTGGTGGACATCAGGTCCGCCACCCCGGACCCCTAGCGATAGGAGGAGACCGCATGCCCGCGATCCTGGAAGTCCGCGACCTCTCGAAGAGGTTCGGGAAGGTCGTCACCGCCGAGGAGATCTCCTTCTCGGTGGAACAGGGCACTGCCTTGGGCATCGTCGGACCCAATGGAGCGGGCAAGTCCACCCTGCTGTCGCTGATCAGCGGAACCCTGAACGCCGACAGCGGCTCGGTGCTGTTCGATGGCAAGGACATCACCGGCCTATCAGCAGGCGCCCGCAGCGAGATGGGCATCGGCCGCTCGTTCCAGATCCCGCGACCCTTCGTCGACATGACGGTCTTCGAGAACGTGTACGTCGCTGCCGCCTTCGGCGGGCGAAGCAAGGGGCAGGCTGGTTACGACACGGCTGCTGAAGCCCTCGACATCGCAGGCCTCCTCCATCTCTCCGACGTGCCTGCCGGGCAGCTGCGGCTGCTGGACCGCAAGCGGCTCGAGCTCGCCCGCGCACTGGCGACACAGCCCCGCCTCATCCTGCTCGACGAGATCGCCGGCGGACTGACCGAGAAGGAGCTCCCCCCGCTGATCGAGATGATCAAAGGACTGCGGGACTCCGGCGTCACCGTCATCTGGATCGAGCACATCGTGCACGCCCTCCTGGCCGTGGTCGATGACCTCATGTGCCTGGCTTTCGGGAAGATCCTCGCGATCGGTGACCCGCAGGAGGTCATGCGCAGCCCGGAGGTCGTCGAGGTCTACCTCGGGTCGACATTCGACATGGGGGAGGCGTCGTGAGTCTCCTCGAGGTCCGCGACCTGGACGTCCACTACGGCGACTTCCAGGCCATCTACTCCCTTGACGTGAGCCTGGCCGAGGGGGAGACCCTGGCGGTGATCGGTGCCAACGGGGCCGGCAAGTCGACCTTGATGAAGGCGATCGCCGGACTTCTCCGTCCCTCCAAAGGCGACATCCAGTTCGACGGGCGGAGCGTGGTCGGCACGCCGGCCTTCAAGCGTGTTCCCCTCGGTATCGCCCTCACCCCGGAGGGACGCAAGATCTTCCGCAGCCTGTCCGTCGAGGAGAACCTCCTCGTCGGCGCACACACGAAGCGCAAGGGTCCCTGGAACCTGAAGTCGGTCTACGAGGCGTTCCCCCTGGTGGCGGACCGCAAGGACCGACTGGGCGTGAATCTCTCCGGTGGCGAGCAGCAGGCGGCTGCCATCGGCCGGGCGCTCATGAGCAACCCGCGGCTGCTGCTTCTCGACGAGGTGTCCCTGGGGCTGGCCCCCGTGGTCGTCGAGCAGATCTACGCCGCCCTGCCGGCGATCACCTCTCAGGGCACGACGGTCCTGGTCGTCGAGCAGGACGTCAACCAGTCGATGAGGGTCGCCGACCGCATCCAATGCCTGCTCGAGGGCCGCACGGTCCTCGAAGGCGTCCCATTCGACCTCAGCCGCGATCAGATCGCGGCCGCCTACTTCGGCATCTAGGGGGATCCGCGATGCAGTGGCTCAACGCAGTGATCCAGGGAGTCCTCCTGGGTGGCCTGTATGCGCTTCTGGCTGCCGGGCTCTCACTGATGTTCGGCGTCATGCGGATCGTGAACCTTGCTCACGGCGTGCTGGCCATCGTGGCCGCGTACATCGGCCTGGTCTTCGTCGAGAACGTCGGCATCTCGCCCTTCCTCGCCATCGTCCTCGTGGTTCCGATCATGGCCCTGGTGGGCTACCTGCTCCAGTGGGGCCTGCTCAATCGGGCGATCTCCAAGGGAGGACTCGCTCCGCTGCTCGTCACGTTCGGCCTTGCGGTCGTCCTGACCCAGCTCCTGCAGGAGCGCTTCACGGCCGACACGCAGGCGATCCAGATCGGGGCCTTGGGGACGGACAGCATCACGATCTCCGACAACATCTCGATCGGGCTGTTTCCGCTCATGACGTTCGTCGTGGGAGTGCTGGTCATCGCAGCCCTGCAGCTCTTCATCTCGAAGGCCCCATTGGGGCGGGCGATGCGCGCGACGAGTGACGACGTCGACACCGTGATGCTCATGGGCATCGACAACCGGCAGGTCTATGCGTTGTCGACGGCGCTGGCACTGGCCACGGTGGGCCTTGCGGGCATGTTCATCGGCATGCGCACGCAGTTCTCACCGACATTCGGGGACGCCATGCTGATCTTCGCCTTCGAGGCCGTCATCATCGGCGGGCTGGGCTCGTTGTGGGGCACCCTCGCGGGGGGCATGGTCCTCGGAATCGCCCAGACGATCGGCGCACAGGTGAACCCGTCCTACGGCGTGCTCTTCGGGCATCTCGTGTTCCTGGCGATTCTCGCCTTCCGACCTACGGGTCTCCTCCCGAAGGCGGTGACAGCATGACCGAGCCCATCGTGCATCCAGGTGTCGTCCATCCCCATGTGAAGGTCAGGCGGGCGACCAAGTCGTCATGGGGCGGTCTAGCCGTCGTCATCCCCGTTCTCGTCATCCTCGCGGCTGGCCCGTACATCATCGACAGGGGCATGCAGCAGTCGCTCGTGACGCTCTTCACCCTGATCGTGCTCGGCACCATGTGGAACCTTCTCGCCGGGTACGGCGGCATGGTCTCGATCGGGCAGCAGGCCTACATCGGTATTGGCGCCTACGGACTCGTTTACATCGCTGACGTCATCGGCCTCGACCCGTTCCTCGCGGTGCCCGTCGCGGTCGTCGTGGCCGGGATACTGTCCCTGCCCATCTCGTTCCTCGCGTTCCGCCTCTCCGGCGGCTACTTCGCCATCGGCACCTGGGTGATCGCCGAGGTGCTGAAGTTGATCACGACGCAGATTCCCGCGCTCGGCGGCGGATCGGGCATCTCGCTCACCGCCTTCAGCGACTTCTCCCCGGGCCGGCGGATCGCGTACGTCTACTGGCTGTCGCTGGCCGCAGTCGTCATCGCCGTGGCCGTCACCTACTGGATCATGCGGTCGAGGCTCGGCCTGGGCTTCACGGCCATCCGTGACGACGCCGTCGCGGCAGCCTCCCTCGGCGTCCGCGTCACGCGCTCGAAGCGTTTCGTGTTCGTCATCGCGGCGATGGGGAGCGCCCTGGCCGGCGGCATGATCGCGGCGAACACCCTGCGAGTCACCCCCGACTCCGTCTACTCGGTGAGCTACTCGGCGTTCATGATCTTCATAGTCGTGATCGGTGGGATCGGCACGATCGAAGGGCCCATCGTGGGGGCCATCGTCTTCTTCGGGCTCCAGCAGTGGCTGTCGGACCTGGGCTCCTGGTACCTCATCATCATCGGCGTCCTGGCCATCGTCATCACCCTGTTCCTCCCCAAGGGCCTCTGGGGCCTCATCTCAGGGAACGGCCGGATACGCCTCTTCCCCGTCGGCTATCGACTCGAGTCACCGCTCGAGCGATTCTCACTCGCAGCCAAGGCTGCGGCACCCAAGGAGTAGCCATGGACCACATGACCGAGGACCAGCTCACCGACGAGGTGGTGGCGCGACTCGACGCGACGCCGGATGCACGCCTCAGGGAGGTCATGCAGTCCCTCGTCCGGCATCTGCACGCGTTCGCCAAGGACGTCCGCCTCACGGACGAGGAGTGGCTTCAGGGCATCAGGTTCCTGACGGCGACAGGTGCCATGTGCGACGAGGTACGCCAGGAGTTCATCCTGCTCTCCGACACCCTCGGATTCTCGTCGCTGGTCGACCTCATCAACCACTCAGACGTGGAGATGCTGCTGACGGAGCCGACCATCCTCGGCCCGTTCTACGTCCCCGAGTCTCCGTGGCGCGAGTTCGGCGACTCCATGGTCGAGTACGACGACGGCGGTGAGGCGACCCTGCTCCGTGGTGTGGTGACCGGCGACGACGGCATCCCGATCCCCGGCGCCGTCATCGACGTCTGGCAGAACGCCGCGACGGGCTTCTACGCCGTGCAGCAGCCGGACGTGCAACCACCGACGAACCTGCGTGGCCGTTACGTCTCGGACGGCGCGGGCCGGTTCGAGATCCGCACGGTCAGGCCGGTGCCGTACCCCATCCCCAACGACGGTCCGGTCGGACACCTGCTCCGCGACACCGGCCGCCACGAGTGGCGCGCAGCTCACATTCACGTCAAGGCCTCAGCGGATGGTTACGAGCCGTTGACGTCGCACATCTTCGACCGGCGCAGCGACTACCTCGACTCGGACACGGTATTCGGCGTGAAGGACTCGCTCATCGAGGACTTTGTCCCGGGGGAGAACGACGTGCTCGTGTGCGACCACGACATCGTGCTGGCCAGGGTGCGGTAGAGGGTGTGGTCGCGCCCGACCCACTAGAGGCTGACGCGCCGGATGGTTGATGGGGTGCTGCGCATCACCCATCTGTTTCGTAGCCCTTTCCGTAGCCCTTTCCCCGCGGTTCTCGGCGGTTCTGGGTGACTCCCGCTGACACGCAAGTCGTTGGTGCGCAACGATTTCCCTCATGGCACGAAAGGCCCTGCACAACCTTTTAATCCGTAGGTTCGGGGTTCGAGCCCCCGGCGACCCACCGGCAAATCCCTTGCAGTGCAATGTCTTTCGGCGTCTGGCATTGACCGGTAGTGCAGTCTACTGTACCAATTGCTGTACCCATGTGTCGGCGACGGTGATCCCGGTGATCAGGGTGGCGGGGGTCGAGATCCTGCTGGTGGGCAACGGGATGCGCCGTTTTGTCTGGGGTTCCGGAGGTCGGCCGGACTGTACCCATTGCTGTACCCATCTTGAGTGGGTCAGGTGAGGTGGTCGGCGAGCCGGGTCAGGGCAGAGCGGCTCATGGTGAGGTCGGCGTGCTCGTAGCGCTGGGTGGTCAGTGGCTGGGCGTGGACGAGGACGGACTGGATGACGGTGACGTCCACGCCGAGGTCCATCAGCAGGGTCGCGGTGGTGCACTGGGCGGCGTGGAGGGGGATCGGTGGGATGCCGGCGTGGACGAGGGCGGCGCGTGCTACCACGCTGAGGGTGGGCAGGCCACTTGACCAGAGCGGCAAAGTAGCCATACTTATAGCTATGAGCGTTGCTGAGCAGTTGCCCCTGGCGGAAGTGAAGAACCGACTCTCGGAGGTCGTCGAGCAGGTCGAGTCCCAGCACGCTCGGGTCACGATCACCAAGCACGGCCGCCCGGCGGCGGTCGTCATCAGCGCCGACGACCTCGAGTCGTTGGAGGAGACCCTGCGAGTCCTGTCCGACCCTGACCTGCTGGTACAGGTGCGCGCCTCGCGAGCCGAGGCGGACGCCCCCGTGACCCTGGGCAAGGATGAGGCGCTGGCACTCCTGGGCACGGAGGCGTGACCGCCCGGGAGGTCTCCTGGACTGCGACCGCAACCAAGTCGCTGAGTCACCTCCCCGAGAAGGTCGGAACGGCGGTCGTCGAGTTCGTGTACGGCGCGCTGGCGCTGGAACCCGCTCGGGTGGGCAAAGCGCTGCGCTTCGAGTTGGAGGGCCTGCGCGTGGCACGCCGAGGGGACTACCGAGTCATCTACGAGATCCGCGAGGATCGCGGCGACGTCCTGATCCACGTGATCGAGCACCGCGCTGACGTGTACCGGCGCCGCTAGACGCGACAACCCTCTCGGGGGACAGCGTGCGGTGACCGTAGCGGCGCATCACGACAACCGGCCGCATGGGTCCGGCTGCGTCCGATGCGTGGACTGAAGACCGACCGAACGGCGAGCATCGTGATCCGAGGCCATGTCTTCGTCCAGAACCTCCGCCGCGGACACTACGAGCTGGGAGTCGAGGTCGCGCCGGTGTTCCGGCTGGCGACCGCATTCGACGAACTCCAACTCGCGATCTGAATACTTGTTCCTCCGCCCGCGATCCAGCACGCCCTACGATCGCGCAACGCAACAGTGCCCATCCGAGACCCTCCAAAAGTCGCATCCGCGTTGGAGGGGATGCAGGGTCACCCAGATCTGCGATAACAAGTGTGTTATTATTCTCGCGTGTGGAGGGTGCTGTTCATGGACGAAGCGGCAGACGAGCGACTGTCGCTGCCGGCTTCTGAGCGCAACGCCCTGTTGCATGCGGTGGACAAGCTCGAGGCGTTCGGGCCGCAGTTGGGATTCCCCCACACCAGCGCGGTTCAGGGCCATTCCGGTCTGCGGGAGTTGCGACCGAGGGCGGGTCGCAGCCCTTGGCGGGCGTTGTATCGGCGGGTCGGCGACGTCTTCGTGATCGCGGCTATCGGGCCCGAGGCGCAGGTCGACCATCGACGGTTTGCGAAAGCGGCACGGCTGGCAATGGTGAGGTTGGAAGAACTTGAGGAGGACTGAGATGACGAAGTTGTCAGAGTTGCGTACGGCGGGTGACATCCGCGCTGAGGATCTGGCCGATGACGGGATCCGTGCGGAGCAGATCCGCACGGCGCTGGCGCACGCCGTGGCGCTGCGGGTCCTGGCTTATCGCGTGGAGCATGGGCTGTCCCAGACGGCGTTGGCGCGCCAGTTGGGGATGCAGCAGCCTGCGGTCGCGCGTCTGGAGGCTGGTGATCATGAGCCGACGTTTAGCACGCTGGAGCGGTTGGCGCGCGGCCTTGGCATTGAGTTCCACATCGACATCACCCCGGCCACATCGGGGTTGCGAGATACCGCCTGATCCGTGGGCCGGGAACGTGTCGGTCGAAGACCGCACACAGAGCGGTCGGCTAGCCATACATGCGCAGGAGAGTACGTTTCCTTACCAACGCATCGGTGGTGCGTTGGTCCTGGCCGCAGACCCAGCGAATTTACGCATGGACTCTCGCCCTTTCCTTCGCCCTTTCTCCGTGTCGCTCAGTGCGTCTGGGTGTCACTAAAGTTGATGATAGGCATCAAGTCCTAGGGGCGAATGCATGCGTAGTGGCAATCTCGTAATGCGTAGGTCTGGGGTGGGCTCGAATTCGTTGCAATCACTTGATATTCGGCTTTTTGCGGTGTGATCGGAAAGGCTTTTAATCCGTAGGTTCCGGGTTCGAGCCCCGGGCGACCCACTTTCGAAACCTGCTGCAGCGCAACAGATTTCGGCGCTGCAAACGGTGGTGCTTTGGCCACGGGCAAAGGAACCGTGTCCGGGCGCCTGTCGATGACAGATGGCTCGATGTATTTGCCGAAGTGCTCACAGATCTGGCCGCTCGCTATGAAGGGCAAAGGGGACACCGACTGCCTGTTCCGAGAGATGCCGAACCGAACTGCAGTCTTAGAGACAGGTGACGCCAACCTCGTTCGCGACCCTCTTCAGGGCGGCATCCAAGGTGGCTAGCGGATCTCCGGTGATCATGGCTACCCGGAGATATGTGGCGTCGTATGCGGAGAGTCCGTGCGCAGACGCCAGAGAAACCACAAGTTCCGGGTCTCCTTCATCCACAGTCCCGAAAGGGATCTGCATTATGTCGTGGAGTAGCACCGCGCAATCTGCATGCGAGATATCTCCCCGACGCCGCCAAGTTGTTACTGCATTCATGACCTCGAAGCGCCACAGAGTGGGCACGACGGCAACGTGATCATCGAGCAATGATCGCTTGGCGAGCACTTCGGTTGATGCACCTTCAGCGAACCATTCGAGTGCCAATGACGCGTCGAGCACAAAGGTTTTCATGCTCTACCAGCCTCGATGTCTGCCTTGATGGAGGTGCCAGGGCTGAGTGCGACTCTTCGCGAATCAACCCGATCCCAGAAGGCCGACCAGTCGCGACTCGTTGACGACTCAATGAAGGGTGTGAGCCGTGCAACCGGTCGGCCGTGTTTGGTGATGGTGATCTGCTCACCTTCCTCGACCCGGGCTAGCAGTTCGGAGAGATGAGTTTTGGCCTCAAATGCGCCCACAGTGGCAGTCATGAAGTAAGCATAGCCGAGAATCAACTAGTTGCCAACCAGTATTAGGTTGAGTAAGTCAACCTATTCCTCTCGATGCCGCGCTCTTGGATGAGGCTCCGGACCCGTTAGGTCAGGGAGTCCCTCAGGTATCAGCGCACCGCCATCAGGATCACATCGGGAGGAAATCGGAACCCGGCGAAGGCTGATGGAGCCTGAACGGTTGGCCTCGGGTTGCGGTTTCTGTTCATCTCTTCACCCTTACCGCAAGAGGGCGATCCGTCAAAACAATAGTGCCCCTCGCAGCGCGTCTGACGAGCCCTCGGATAAATCGTGCAATGAACTGATACATTTGGACAACAGTATTGCCAATAGGGTGGAGGGTGTCGTGGCTGCAGAATCGAAGCGGGGGCGGGGTAGCGCGGTGACGCTGCTGCCGCTGTTCCGTTCGCAGACCCAGGCCTTGCTGCTCACGCGCCTGTTGCTGGGTCCGGGCGAGGAGTCGCTCACCGATCTGGCAGTCGCCGTGGGTGCTTACAAGAACGCCATCAAGCATGAGGTTGACCGCCTCGAGGCGGCCGGTTTGGTGTCCAGCCGACAGGTCGGTAGGTCGAGGCTGGTCAGTGTCAGCGCCGAGGAGCCGATCCGGTCGATCCTGCTTGACCTGGTCCTGCACACCTACGGCCCGGTCCATGTGGTCGGCGAGGAGTTGTCGGGTGTTTCCGGGATCACGGCGGCGTTCATCTACGGCTCGTGGGCGGCACGCTACGCCCGTGAGCCGGGCCCCCCTCCGGGCGATGTCGATGTGCTGGTGGTCGGGGATCCGGATCGAGATGACCTCTTCGAAGCGATCGGGCGGGTCACGGCCCTGCTGGGCAAGGAGGTTAACGTTCACGTCGTGACCGAAGCGGCATGGTCTAAGCCAAAGGGTGCCTTCTTGGCGGGGGTGAAAGCGAACCCGCTGGCCGTTGTGCCCTTGGATGATGCGCTCGCTGGTGAGGCCTCGTGAGCTGGGCACCCGGCAGGGACGCCGTAGTGGCGATACTCGATCGCCGCGAGTTGGAGATCGTCGTCGCATCCATGGACCTCGCGAACGCCCTGCTTGCCCAGGCCGAGGAAGCAATTGACACTGCCAGCGAAGCTGCGACTGCAGGACGCTGGTACTCCGCCTACGCAAATCTGTGGGACGGAGTCCGCAAGGCGTTGAGTTCCCTACTTCAGGCGCAAGGACTACGACCCACGCGTACCGGCGGCCATATCGTCGTCGAGCAGGCTGCGATCGCTCAGTTCTCCGGATCCATGGGCGCACTCCTGCGCCCTGTGCCACGGATGAGGAGCACGAGGAACGACACCGAGTACCCCGACCCCGACACGCAGATCGAACCCGACGTCGTGCTCGCTGACCTGGACAAGGCCCGTGAAATTGTCCAAGCCTGCAGGAAGGTCCTTCCCCATCTGACGGTATTCCAACGATGACGTCCCGCGATACTCAGTTGGAGGTGGCCCTTTTTTGACGGTCATGGCTGGGCCGGAATCCATTGCAATCGCTTGATATTCGGTTGTCGGCGGTGCGCTCGCGATCCACGCGATGAAGATGACCGAGAAATACCGGCGAGGCCGAACGTGGATGCAGCGACGCGCAGCACTCCACGAGTATCTCTCCGCGTGAGCTTGTCTCACGCGCCCGCTGGACTTGGTCCGTGGCTCGATATAGCCTTCCCGCATGATGGCGCTGATCGTGCTCACCGTGATGGTCGGCGGAGTTTCGTTGGCTCTTTTCTTGAACCGCGGTCGCGGCAACGCTCAGGGTTGCTGCTGCCCAGCTGACCCGAGCAGGGATACCCGCATGCGGGAGGCCTTTGTCGTGGCGACACCCCTGATCCGGTCGGTTGCCTTTGCCGGCTTAAGGTACCGGTCGATCGACGCCGCCGACATCGCCAGCAACTCCCCGCGCACCGCAGGACCGTAACGGTCCACTCCATCAACGAGCTCGCCGTGGCGTTCCAGCCCATAGAGCTGAAGGCGCATCGACGCAGCGAGGTACTTTCCGCACTGCCCACCCGAAGCCGCCCACACCCGCTGCAGCATCTTCACCGCGTCGTTGTCGCTGACGGTCGTAGGAATACTTCGGCGACCGCCGCTTCCTGCCCGCCACCGAGACCTGCCTGCCACCCCCACGACCTAATGAAGGATCCGGCCCTTATCCCCCTTCGCAGCCTTCACATACGCCTTGGCGTACCTCGTCGTGACCTCGGCTCGAGAATTCATCGAAAGCTCGTTTTCCATACCCAACAATGCTCACCGTTACGCGGGCATTCCTACGTGAGGCACGGAAAGACTTTCGCGGGCACTTTTGCTGAGTTTCGTCGCCTTGTAGATCTGCGGGTCCGGTCAGTACTACCCTCATCCAATGCAATCGCGTACCGTCCTCGCCTTCATAGTCGCCACCACGACCGGCCTGGCAGCAGTATCAGCACTCACGCCGATGTCGAATGCGGCGAGCGGAACCGGGGTCTATGCAGCCTGGTCCCTCGACACGCCGCCCTCGCAAGGCCAGGCGACTTTCGCCGGAACTATTTTTCCCGAAGTGACGTTGACTTCAAAGGACTCCAACATAAGCGTGGCGCGTAGCGCTACATTGACCGGCCTTACATCCTTCGGCGCGGTCTATGGCACATCACGCGGTGAGACATACCTGACGAGCGGCCTCGCGAGCGGGAAGTCTGAAGGTGTACTTACATTCACTTTCGCAACGCCGCCAGTTCCCGGGACCTGGGGATTCGTTGTTGGTGATGTGGACGCCGAAGACATCAAGGTATCGGCGAAGGATGCCAATGGAAACGCCGTCGACGTGCGCGAGTGGGAGTTCATTCCTTTTAACTATGCCAACGAATCCGATCAGCCCGCTTGGACCCTAGAGTCAGAGCGGATCCTCGGAAACGGATCGGATACGTCGGGCGCCAGCATGTGGGTGACTCCAACCTCGCGAGTGTCGTCCGTCACGCTGACCCAGGTGCGCCTGAGTGGATTCCCGCAGTACCAGTTGTGGATAGCGGCGGATGTTCTAACTGCGGTGCAAGTTGCCCCTCCCACTACTCCTGACAGTGTCTGCACGGCTACGGATACCAATCTCGTCAATGGCGACTTCGAACTCCCGTTCATTCCTGCGACTTCATACCGACAGATCGAACAGCGCGACGTGCCCGGTTGGGATACCACGGCCACCGATCGGAAAATAGAGATCTGGTCCTCTGGATTCAGCGGTGTTGTCGCGTCCGAGGGTAAGCAGTTCGCGGAACTCAATGCAACGCAGCCATCTGAGCTTTATCAAGTTGTGGACACCGTTCCTGGTGAGTTGCTTACTTGGTCACTGCTGCATCGGGCACGCGCCGCCGGTGCCACAGGAGACACAATGAGCGTGAATATCGGGCTTCAGGGTGCGACGCCGAATGCCAGCTACACGTTCACCGATGGACTCTCCGCGGGGTGGGTCCGTCATACCGGCGCCTATCCGGTTCCAGATGGACAAACTCGCACGCGCTTCGGGTTTGAGTCAGGCCCTACGGCCTCCGGCAGCCGTAGCGTCGGGAACTTCCTTGACGACATCTATTTCACCACGACGGAGTGCATCCCCCAGCAGGCGGCGGAAGGGTCCGTGGTGAGTCCGTCGCCGTCGGTTTCGCCGTCTGTGAGTCCGTCGCCGTCGGTTTCGCCGTCTGTGAGTCCGTCGCCGTCGGTTTCGCCGTCTGTGAGTCCGTCGCCGTCGGTTTCGCCGTCTGTGAGTCCGTCGCCGTCCGCTAGTGGCGATCCTGGCGTACCGACGGTGATAACGGTTACTGATCTTCCTGACGCCCCCGCCGGCTCCACTATTACGAGCGTAGAGGATCCAGCCAACGGCAAAGCCGTCGTTCTCGACGGCACAGTTATTTTCACTCCGGATCCTGGTTTCCGAGGAACCGAGAAGATCACCGTGATCATCGTCACCCCCAATGGGCAGACCGACGACGTCACGGTGGAGGTTGTCGTCGGTAAGACTCAAGTGGTAACTACTAATTGGCAACCACCGAAAAAACTAGTTCTGGGAACCAACAAGTTCGCACCGGTGAAACTCGTAACAAATGCGAAGCAATCGGCGCAGGTCACGGCATCGTGCTCGCCCTTGCTTCGTGTGGCGAAGATGGATGGCTCCGGCGGACCGCGCTGCGTGGTTACAGTGAACTCGCAGGGAACGTTCATCGAAATTGAGGCGGACGAGCCGATCGGTGTTGAAATTCTGGTGCGCGCACCGAGGAAGGGTGAATACGGCCCATTGCGGCAGACCTACTTCTTCCGAGTCAGCGCCTAGCGGGCTTTGGGTCGGCCCTAAGCAGGGGCCCGACTAACCCCTCGAGATCGCCGCTGGCCGCCAGTGTGGCTCGCAGCCTTGGTCACTTCGCGAAAAGTAGAATGGCGACACACTTTGACCCAAGGGAGAGCACATGGTCGACACCGCGTATCCGGCACGTCTCAACATCGACTACCAAGAAAAGTTGAGTCGAGTCACGACCATCTTCCGCGTCATCTTGGTGATCCCGATTCTAATTATTTTGGGAATTCTGACCAGTGGCAGTGAAAGTGTTATCCAGACGGTAAACGCGGCCGGTGAGGTTGTTGGTGACACAGTCAGCACCGGTGCCGGCATCGTCGGCTCGTTGTTCTTGGTGACCTTGCTGCTGATCTTGTTCCGCAAGCGGTACCCGAGGTGGTGGTTCGATTTCGCGCTCGCCCTGAACCGTTTCTCGCTGCGTATCTCGGCTTATCTTGCCCTTATTACTGATCGGTATCCATCAACTGAGGATGAGCAGAACATCCACCTCGACCTGGACTATCCGAACGCCCAGACCGACCTCAAGCGGGGGATGCCACTTGTTAAGTGGTTCTTGGCGATCCCGCACTACGTGATCTTGTTCTTCCTTTGGATCGCGGTGCTGTTCGTTGTGGTTATTTCGTGGTTCGCGATCATCTTCACCGGCCGCTACCCGCGGGGGTTGTTTGACTTCGTCGTCGGGGTAATGCGCTGGACCTGGCGGGTGCAGGCATACGCCCTGCTCCTTGCCACCGACAAGTACCCACCCTTCGAACTCAGATAACCCTGATATCGGCCGGTACCGGGGCATTGCCCGCCCGGGCACCCGGTGGGCTTAATCACCGGGGTCAACTAAACCGAGGGGAGGTGACCCCTACGATTAGCAGGTGTTGACCTTGGTGGCAGGGATCCCGTATCCAACTTTCCCCGCCATCGAGATCGGGCCATTAAGGCTCATGACTTTCGGGCTGTTCGTGGCGATCGGCGTGATCACCGGAATCTACGTCGGAGCGCGGCGCAATTTGCGCTATGGGATTCCGCGATCAGAGACCGAGAAAGTCGCCTTGATTCTCGTTGGCATCGGCTTCGTAGGTGCGCGCTTGCTCTGGGTGGTCACTCACTTGGAGGAGATCCAGTCACCAATTGACGTCATAGCTGTCTGGGACGGTGGCCTGCAGTTCACCGGCGGCTTTGTCACCGCGATCTTGGTGGCACCGTTGTTCACGCGCAAGTGGCCGAAGGATCGCCGTTGGGAGCTTCTCGATGGCGCGGTACTTGGTCTGGCCGTCGGTCAGATGATCGGTCGGTTGGGCTGCGTTGCCGTCGGCGAGCACCTTGGCGGCCCGACGGATTTCTTCCTAGGTTGGACCTACACCGGCGGCGCGGTGATCGAAGGCCCCCTAGAGGTGGGTGTGACCTACCACAACGCTGCGTTATATGAGTTCATGTGGTTGATCCCGATCATCTTGGTGCTGCTGTATTTGGACAAGAAGCAGGCTCCCGCCGGTGTGATGGCCGGTAGTTTCGCCATCATGTATGGAGGCGCACGCTTTCTCACCGACTTCGTGCGCATCAACGACGAGCGGCTCTATGGCCTGACCGGCGCGCAGTACATGACGGCCGGACTCACCTTGTTCGGGGTCGGGGTGGTTTGGCTTGCCCTGAAGCGCAACCGGGAAGCGGAGCCCGAATCCGTTGAGGTTGCGGGAACCCCGGGCACGCCCACGGCGTCTGAGGATTGATATGTGCGTTCAATGTGTGCAGGCCGGGGCGAGTGTGCTGCCCGCGGCTCTGGCTGTCTTGGGCGGGATGGTTTGGAAGCACCGCCGCGAGGAACGACTTGCCGAGGCCGACACCGCCGTGGAGACCAAGAACTAGGGTCGCGCCATGGCATCCGAGGAAGTCTTCGAGGCTGAACCCCCCGTTGCTGAACGACGCAAGCGCTCCTGGCTCCGCCTAGGTGCAGGGCTACTGGCTTTACTGGCACTAAATGTTTTGGCGTACTGGCTGATCGGATTGCCTCCCGTCCAGGACTTCTTCCGCAATCTGCAGGGATCGGTCTTCCTCGGCTCGTTCCTCCTGGCCTTCTTCACCAACTTCACCGTCGCAGTCCCGATCCCCTACAACCCGATCATCTTGCAGATGATGGAAACCGCGTCGATGCCGTGGTTGGTCGCGATCACAACTGCGGCCGGCGCCACTCTCGGTGAGACATCCGGGTTCCTCGCCGGGCGGGCGGGCAAAGGCTCCTTTGCGGGCACCAAGTTCGCCGCTTGGATGGCGCGAGCGCTGGCGCACCCGGTGCGCGCGTTCGTCTTCCTGCTCCTGATTTCGGCGGTGCCGTTTCCCGCATTCGATGTCGCTGGTGTCGTGTCCGGTGCACTTGGCGTGCCGGTGAAGATCTTCTATCCGGCGGTCTTCCTGGGCCGGCTCATTCGGTTCTTGCTGTTCGCAGCATTTGCCGCGTGGGTCACCACTTGACGGCATTGGTATTTGCACTTAAGTGGTCTTAAATACAGCTGCGTTGGCCTGAGTCGAACTTCTGGGCCAAGTGGACGTGATTTGTGCCCGTGTAGCATCAATGATGTGCGTGCAGGATAAAGGGAGATGCCAATGGGACAGGCCGAGAGCGACGAAATCCGAAGTGCCGTTCGTGATGCTTATCGCCAGATCGCGATCAGTGAAGCCGGTGGTTGCTGCGCACCTAGCGACGCTGTGTGCGCACCGGAAACCCCGGTGCAAATTGGCTCGCGCCATTTGGGCTACTCCGAGGCCGACCAAACGTCGGTCCCTGACGGCGCCGACCTCGGACTTGGTTGCGGCAATCCAGGAGCCTTCGCTGCGATGAAGGCGGGTGAGACCGTGCTTGATCTTGGCAGCGGGGCGGGCTTTGATGCCTTCCTTGCTGCGCGCGCGGTTGGTGCAGCAGGTCACGTCATTGGCGTTGACATGACCGCGGAGATGGTTTCGAAGGCAAGGGCAAACGCGGTCGCTGGTGACTACCTAAATGTTGAATTTCGTCTAGGCGAGATTGAACATCTGCCGGTTGCCGACAGCACCGTCGACGTGATCATCTCAAATTGCGTCATCAATCTCTCTCCGCAGAAGGCAGCGGTTTTTCTGGATGCCTTTCGGGTCCTGAAGCCCGGTGGGCGGCTAGCAATCTCCGACGTAGTCGCGTCGGCAGTACTGCCTGCCGAAATCGCCGACGATCTGAGTCTCTACAGCGGCTGCATGGCCGGTGCCTCACTCATTGCAGATCTGCACGAACTGATGGCAGCCGCCGGCTTCGAGAACATTAAAATTACGCCGAAGGATGAGAGCAAGGTCTTTATCGACCAGTGGGCACCCGGACGTAACGTCACTGATTACGTTGTGTCTGCGAACATCGAAGGTACAAAGGCGATGTCGCAGGCGGGTTAGCCGCTGTTAGCTGATTCACGTCGGCGCACCAACGCGACCCCAATGGTCGCAAGGGCGAACCCGCCAAGGGAAAGCGGCGAGAGCTGTTCGCCAAAAAGCAGGTAGGCCTCGAACAGTGTCACGGGCGGCACGAGGTAGTAAAGGCTCGACACACCGGTGGCGGTACCGATGCGCAGTAGCCAAAACATGAGCAGCACCGCGCCAATGGAAAGTGCAAGTACCAGCCAGGTTAGTGCGCCGATGAACTCCGGCGTCCAATCGATGACGATGTCCTCGGTCAACAACGCGAGCACCGCAAGCAAGATCGCTGCCGCGGCATACTGCACAGCCGTGCCAGGCAGCAGCGAAATACTCGCCCCGTACCTCTTTTGCATGACGGTGGCAACGGATGAAGAGACGAGAGCGACCACGGCTGCGAGCACTGCCACCGGCGAGTAGTCGCCGGGGTTGCCCTGATGGATGAGACCTGGTGTTAAGACCATGATGGCCCCGGCCAAGCCAAGTGCGATCCCGAGCCACTGCCTTAGTGCGAGGTGTTCACCGAGTGCTGGCCCGGCGAAGACTGCGACTAGCACTGGCTGCAGGCAGACAACCAAGGCGGTCACGCTGACCGGCAGGCCTAGGCCAATTGCGACGAAGACCCCGCCCAGGTAGCCCGCATGCAAGAGCACGCCGATCACTGCAGATCGCCGGTAGTCGTTGGCGTCCTTGGGCCAAGTTGAGCGCCAGATCGCGGCCAGCAACGCAAGAACGGCTGCGGCAATGACTAATCGGATGGCAAGAAGCGCAAAGGGGGGCGCATACGGCAATCCGTATCGCGCGCCGACAAACCCGGTGCTCCACAGCAGGACGAAAACTACTGGCGCAGCAAGAGCCAGCAGACGCTTCACAGGCGAAGGCTAACGGTAGTGATTAAATGGCATATGACTTACGGGCCGCTGACGCGATGGCGCCGGGCCATGGTGATCCTCTGGCTGACCGTTGCTCTGGTGAGTGCATGTGGTCGTGGTGACACAGCATCACAGGCGCCCGAAGGTGCGATGGGCTTGCTTCTGGTTCCCCAAGACGAACGCACGGCAGCGCCAGCGGTTACCGGTGCTGGGCTGGTCGGCGGCTCGATAGGGATTTTGGATTACCCGGGAAAAGTGGTGGTGCTGAACGCATTCGCGTCGTGGTGCATTCCATGCCAAAAAGAGTTACCGGTGTTGGCGGCCGCTCAGAAGGCGTATCCAAACGTGCAATTCTTGGGCCTTGACGTTAAGGACGACGATGAGGCCGCGCTCGGGTTCCTCGCAGCTGAAGGTGCTACTTACCCAGTGATCAAAGATCCTGCGGGGGACCTGTTGGCGCAGTTCACCATGAATCCGACCAGAGGGTTACCTGTTACCTTCTTCATTGATGAACAGGGCAGGTTGGCGGGGCGAATTCTTGGGGAAGTGACTTCCGAAAGCCTGGCCGCTGCGATTAAATCGTTGACGTGATGCGCATTCGGGCAGCACTTATACTGGCAAATCCGCGACAGCTAGTCGCGGCTGATGGATGGAGCAGCGAGTGAGCGAAAATACCGTAGAAATCGGCGAAGACGTTGATGTCGAAGTTGTTTTTGACGAAGATGGAATGCCCATCGGAGCGATTGTCGACGACCTAATTGTTGCGACCAGCGCCGACGGCACCGTTGTTGACGAGACCATCGACGTACTGGATGCTGACGGCAATGTCGTGCTTGAAGATGAGATCGTGTCGGTTTATGACGCGGACGGCCAGCTGATCGAATCCGAGGAAACCATCACGGCTATCGACTAATTGGCCACACTCGCTACGCTGGTCCAATGCTAAAAGGTATTGACCCGCTGCTTAATGGTGAGTTGTTGAAGGTGCTGGACGATATGGGCCATGGCGACCAGCTGCTGGTCTGTGATCGAAACTATCCGGCTGCGGCCTCGGGGCAACCGGTGCTTCGCTTAGGCGAGGTATCGGTCCTTCGTGCCGCCCAAGCCATTTTCAGCGTTTTTCCATTAGATAGTTTCGTGGATTACCCGCTGGAGCGGATGGAAGTAAATGACGACCCAAGCACCACAACATCCATGCAAAATGAGTTGCTCGTACTGGCGATCGAGGCCGAAGGTCGCCCACTTGTTTATGGAGTAATTCCGCGACTTGAGTTTTATCAGCGGGCTAAATCGGTTTTCGCGGTGGTGCACACCCTCGAGGCTCAGCCATACGGCTGCTTTATTTTCCAAAAGGGCGTTATCTTTGATTAAGGTGATAGCGCGGGGGGATACCTACCGAAAATAGCCGGGGGCAGTGATGCGCAGCTTTAGTCGCACCGCACTGGCTAGTCCACTTGCCCTGGCCTTGGCGCTGGCCTTGGGTCCGGTGACAGCGCCCACCGCGCAGGCCGACTCTCGCAAGCCCGCAGACATGGTGCTCAACTCATTGCCGGTGTCTGTTGAGATGGCATCGGGTTACTCGCGGTCACTTTTTCGGCATTGGACAGACCGCGACGGCAACGGGTGCGATGCCCGCAAGGATGTGTTGATCGAGGAAGCAATTTCAGGTCGAGTAGCCGCCTGCACCTTGGTGGGCGGAGTGTGGCAGTCGGCCTACGACGGTGTCACCACGTCAAACCCAAGTACTTTCGATGTGGATCATCGCGTACCGCTTAAGGAGGCGTGGGATTCGGGTGCTTGGCGGTGGTCGGCGTCGACCCGCGAGGCATTTGCAAATGATCTGGGGTACGCGCAGTCGCTGATCGCGGTCAGTGCGTCGTCAAATCGTTCGAAATCTGATCGCGACCCGGCCGACTGGTTACCCAAGTACGACGTCTGCACCTATGTCAAAACTTGGATAGCGGTTAAGTATCGGTGGCGCCTTTCGGTCGACAGCACCGAGAAGTCGGCCCTGAACCGGTTACTGGGTTCGTGCCCAGGACTGATGCTGGTCCCTGATCTCGCCGCCGTTGTTACGGATCCAAATGCTGCGCGCCCGAGTGCATCAGAGGTGGTGACGGCCGACCCGGGGTCGGGCACCGGTGGTGCTACCGATCCACGACTTGGCACTTGCCGCGAAGCGATCGCTGCGGGCTATGGGCCCTATGTTGTCGGCCGCGATGAGGAGTATTCGTGGTATATCGATCGCGATAAGGATGGCACCGTCTGCGAGCGCTAGCACCCACCTGGCAGTTCACGGTTTGGCCGAGCGCCGCGTTCCATTAGCCTTTAGGACATGACACTGGTAGCCGGGGTCGACACCTCAACCCAATCAGTCAAAGTCGTTGTTCGCGACGCCGACACCGGTGCTTTGGTGCGCCAGGCTCGCGCGCCGCACCCCGAAGGCACCAGCGTTGATCCGGCCGCCTGGTGGTCGGCCCTGCAAGTTGCGCTGGCCGCCGAATCCGGTGGGCTACTTGATGGGGTGAGCGCCCTGAGTGTCGCCGGCCAACAACATGGCATGGTGGTGCTAGATGAGCAACGCGAGGTGATCAGACCCGCCCTGCTTTGGAATGACACCCGGTCGGCCGCAGCCGCCGATGATCTAGTAGCCGAACTCGGTGGGCCGGGCGCATGGGCGGGCGCTGTCGGAAGTGTGCCGGTTGCGGCGTTCACCGTTTCGAAGATTCGTTGGTTGGCGCAGCACGAGCCCGAAAATGCGAGCAGGGTCGCCTCGTTGCTGCTGCCGCACGATTACGTGACTTGGTTGCTGGCGGGCAAACCGGCGCAGGCCACCACCGACCGTGGTGATGTTTCCGGCACCGGCTATTGGTCACCGGCCACCGGCAGCTATCGCGAGGATCTAGTCATGCTGGCACTTGGGCATGTACCGGCACTTCCACGGGTGGCTGCGCCCAATGAAGTAGTTGGCGAGACCTCCTTCGGCAATAGCAAATCCGGAATCAAACTGGGCCCGGGCACGGGCGACAACATGGGTGCTGGGCTGGCACTTGACGCGGGCCCGGGCGATATCGTGGTTTCACTCGGCACCTCCGGCACGGCATTTGCCTGCTCGCTGGTGCCGTCGGCCGATCCGCTGGGCCTGGTCGCGGGATTCGCCGATGCCACCGGACGCTTCCTGCCGCTGGTATGCACCCTTAATGCTGCGCGCGTCCTGACCTCTACCGCTTCGATGCTGGGGGTGGATTTCGACGGGCTGGCGGCTTTGGCGCGCTCGGCCGAGCCGGGCTCAGGTGGTCTGGTGCTCCTGCCGTACTTCGATGGCGAGCGCACCCCGAACCTGCCCGATGCACGCGGGTCATTACATGGCATTACTCGCGATAACTTCACGCCGGCGAATGTGGCCCGGGCCGCAATAGAAGGGATGTTCGGCGGATTGGCCGATGCCGTTGACGCGTTGGTGGCGGTGGGGGTGGTGCCGGGTCGCGTGCTGCTAGTAGGTGGGGCCGCGGCGAATCCCGCGGTCGCCGAGGTCGCTGCCACCATGTTCGACGTCAGCGTCGTGGTGCCACCACCGGGTGAGTACGTCGCCGATGGCGCGGCCCGCCAGGCGGCCTGGGCGCTTACCGGCTCGGCAGAGCCACCTAATTGGAGTGACTTACGGGCCGGCGTGACAACCGTCATCGATCCGAGTCCGGTTCCACGGATCCGGGCCGCCTATGCGCAGGCCCGAGCCGGCCTCTATGGGTAGGTAAAACCCAATAACCCCAGAGGGCAGGGGCAATTGGTCCGGTTTCGGGTATTTTGTTGTGTGCGTGACCAAATTGTTATGCGGACGTGACCATTAGGTGTCCAATTCACCTTGCGAGCTAACCCCTACGTGCATATGTTGGGGGAGACAACATTTTAGGTGCGCCGGCGGGGTCTAACCCGATATTTTGCCAGATGTCTTGACCTAGTGTTTTAAGGAGCCCAAGTGGCCGATGAACTAACCCCCAAGCCAGAGGACAAGTTCGCATTTGGGCTTTGGACTATCGGGCATATCGGACGTGACCCGTTCGGTGATGCAACCAGGCCGCCAATTGATCCGGTTGATTTCATCCGCGGACTCGCCGAAATAGGTGCATGGGGGGTTAGTTTCCACGACGACGATCTCATGACATTTGGTGCCTCGCAGTCACAGCGCCGGGCGGAGTTGGATCGGTTCAAGAAGGGGCTGGACGAAACTGGCATCGTCTGTTCGATGGCGACCACCAATTTGTTCTGGCATCCAATGTTCAAAGATGGTGCATTCACTTCAAATGACCGCTCGGTGCGCCGAATGGCAATCCAAAAGACGATGCGCAGCTTGGATGTGGCCGCCGAACTCGGTGCGCCAACCTATGTGTTTTGGGGTGGTCGCGAAGGTGTCGAAAGTGCTGCCAGCAAGGAGCCACGCGACGCCCTCGATCGCTTCAAGGAAGCCCTTGACTTCCTGTGCGGCTACGTGAAGGACAAGGGCTACTCGATGCGCTTTGCTATCGAGCCCAAGCCCAATGAGCCCCGTGGCGACACCTTCCTACCGACTATCGGCCACGCCATGTCGTTCATCCAGACCCTTGAGTACTCGGAAATGGTCGGCCTGAACCCAGAGGTTGCGCACGAGACCATGGCCGGCTTGAGTTTTTATCAGGGTGTTGCCCAAGCCTTGTGGCAGGGCAAGTTGTTCCACATCGACCTCAATGATCAAAAGATCGGTCGCTACGACCAGGATCTGCGCTTTGGGTCAGAGGGCATCAAGGACGATTTCTTCCTAGTGCGGCTGCTTGAGTCAAGTGGCTACGACGGCCCCAAGCATTTCGATGCGCGTCCGTACCGCAATGAGAAAGGCGAAGGTATCTGGGACTTCGCCAGAGGGTGTATCCGCACCTACCTCGCACTCGCCGCCAAAGCGCGCGAGTTCGACCAAGATCCACGAGTCGCCGAGGCCATGGCGAAGGCCAGTGTTCCGGAGCTCGCGGTAGCAACTGTTGGTCCGTATTCCACGGAGACAGCAACTGCGTTGATGGCTGAAGTATTTGATCCCGACCAACTGGCAGATCGCAGTTACGGGAATGAAGCCCTCGACCAACTAGTAATTGATCGGATCCTCGGCATCTAGTCGTTGGTCTGGTTGGGATCGACTCAACTACACAAACTGCGCAGGACATCCCTGCGGGGGAAGGAAAGACAACGAATGTCAAAGAAAATCTACGGAGCACTTGCCGCAGTAGCTGCGTCAGCACTGCTCCTGACCGCCTGTGGCGGTTCTAGCACGAGCACCGAGAGTTCTGCCGCGCCTGCCGCATCTGAGGCAGCAGCACCAGCAGAGTCGGCTGCCGCACCTGCGGCAGTAGCCAAGATCGGCGTCATCCTTCCGGATGCTGCGTCGTCGGCTCGCTGGGAGACCGCAGACCGTAAGTTCCTCACTGAGGCATTCACGGCAGCCGGTGTTGAGTTTGACATCCAAAATGCCAATGGTGACAAGGCAAAGTTTGCAACGATCGCCGACCAGATGCTGGCCAGCGGTGTAAGCGCAATGCTGATAGTTAACCTTGACAGCCCATCGGCTGCTGCAGTTGTTGCTAAGGCAGCGGCTCAGGGTGTGCCGGTCATCGACTACGACCGCCTGACCCTAGGTGGCGGCTCCAACTACTACGTGTCATTCGACAACGTCGCAGTTGGCACCAAGATCGGCGAAGGCCTAGTGAAGTGCATGGGCGACAACGGCAACGCCAGTGGCCCAGTTGCCCTTCTCAACGGCTCACCGACCGACAACAACGCCACGCTGTTCAAGCAGGGCTACGAGAAGGTCATCACCGACGCCGGCTACACCATCGCCGACGATCAGGCTGTCCCGGATTGGGATAACACCAAGGCAGGAACCATCTTCGAGCAGATGTACACCAAGGCAAATGGCGACTTCGTCGGCGTTGCTTCTGCAAATGATGGTCTCGGCGGCTCTGTTATCGCAGTGCTCGACCGCAATGGCCAGGCCGGCAAAATCCCGGTCACCGGACAGGATGCAACCGATGAAGGTCTGCAGCGCGTACTCCTCGGCACCCAGTGCATGAGCGTGTACAAGGCCATCAAGGCAGAAGCCGAAGCGGCTGCTGCTCTGGCCATCGCACTGAGCAATGGCGATACGGCAGCCGCCGACGCCCTTGCAACCGGCAAGACCGCCGACAGTGAGACCGGTATGGACGTTGCAAGTGTCCTGCTCGTCCCCGTCGCGATCTACCCGGAGAACGTGAAGGATGTCATTGCTGACGGCTTCACAACCGCTGACAAGCTCTGCACCACCGATGAGCTCAAGGCAGCTTGCGCCAAGTACGGCGTTCAGTAAATCGATTGAAGTTGGGGGCGGGCGTTTTTACGCCCGCCCCCAACGCCATCAAAATGCTGGTGGCGTGTTGGCGGATTACCCACACAAAAGCTCGTGAGTGCGAGAAAGTTACTCCATGACAAACCCTGAACCGATCCTGACGCTGCGTGGGGTCAACAAGAGCTTCGGTGCCGTCCAAGTGCTCAAGGATGTCGACATTGATATCTACCGCGGCCAGGTGACCGCGTTAGTAGGTGACAACGGCGCTGGTAAAAGCACCCTCATCAAAGGGGTAGCGGGGATCCACTCATTTGATTCCGGCGAATATCTCTTTGAGGGCAAACCGGCAAATGTGCATGAACCTCGGGAAGCAAATGCCTTAGGGATCGAGGTGGTCTATCAGGATCTGGCGCTCTGCGACAATCTTGACGTAGTTCACAATATGTTCTTGGGGCGCGAGGAAATGAAAGGGGTTGTCCTCGACGAAATCTCGATGGAACGCCGCGCCAAGGAGACGCTCAAGGGCCTCTCCGTTCGCACCCTTAAGTCCGTGCGGCAGCAGGTATCGAGTCTTTCCGGCGGCCAGCGGCAAACCGTCGCAATCGCCCGTGCTGTCCTTTGGAATTCGAAACTAGTAATCCTCGACGAGCCGACCGCCGCCTTGGGGGTGGCTCAAACCGAGCAAGTGTTGAACTTGGTGCGCCGCCTTGCCGACAACGGGTTGGCCGTCATCTTGATTTCCCACAACATGAACGATGTGTTCCAGGTGGCAGACAACCTGGCTTGCCTCTATCTAGGCATGATGGCCGCTCAAGTCCATGTCAAGGATGTTAACCATGGCCAAGTAGTCGAGTTGATTACTTCCGGGCGCAGCGGCGAGATCGGATTACAACCCGAGATATTGTCGAGCGGGGTGGCGACATGAGTACCCCACAACTAACCGATGTCGACGTGCCCGAGGCCGGCGATACCGGGTCCATCGGATCTTCGATTCGAGATTACGTGCAACGGGTCCGAAGCGGTGATGTTGGATCGCTCCCTGCAGTCCTCGGACTGATCGCCCTCGTTTTGCTCTTCAGTATTTTGCAGGGCAGCACTTTCTTCACACCCTTGAACTTTGCCAACCTGCTTGGCCAGGGCGCCGCCATCATCGTGCTGGCAATGGGCTTGGTATTCGTGCTGCTGCTCGGTGAGATTGACCTGTCCGCGGGCTTTGCAGCAGGTACAGCTGCCGCTGTCCTCGCCGTCACCTTGACGAAGATGAACTTCCCTTGGCCACTAGCGCTGGCAGCCGGTTTGCTAACCGGAACCGTCATCGGATTGTTCATCGGCCTACTGGTAGCGAGATTGGGTATTCCGTCATTCGTGGTCACCTTGGCGGCTTTCCTGGGGCTCCAAGGGGTGATGCTGCTCATAATCGGTGAAGGCGGCACAATCCCCATCCGCAATGACTTTCTGCTCGCATTAATGAATCGCAATATGCCGGTTTGGGCGGGCTGGGTGCTGTGGCTGCTGGTGGTGCTCGGCTATATGGGCATCACCTTCCGCACTATTCGGGCGCGAAAACGTGCCGGGCTGGCGGGGTCATCGACTCCGGTCTGGGCGAGTAAGACGCTGGCAGTAGCGGTCCTCCTAGGTATCGCGGTCTATTTGCTAAATGGTGAGCGTCAGGTGCTGCGCCCGGGCAAAGTCACCTGCGTAACTTTGGGACCACCAAATGAACCAGTTGGTTGCATACCGGTAATTCAAGGGGTTCCATGGTCGGTGCTGATTATCCTGCTTCTGCTAGTTGGCCTAACGTTCTTGCTTGGGCGCACCGCATTCGGTCGACATGTCTACGCGGTGGGTGGCAACACTGAGGCGGCACGCCGGGCCGGAATCAAGGTCTCGAGCATCAAGATCACCTGCTTCATTATTTGCTCGACAATGGCGGCGGTGGCCGGTGTTCTCCTTGCCTCACGCGATAACTCGGTATCGCCGACGACGGGTGGGGCGCAAACCTTGCTTTATGCGGTAGGTGCGGCCGTCATCGGTGGCACCTCGCTATTTGGTGGCCGAGGCAAGGTGATGGACGCTGTTATCGGCGGCCTAGTTGTCGCGGTAATCGCAAACGGCCTGCCCTTGATAACTCAGCAATCTGGAATTCAGTACGTAGTCACCGGGGGCGTGCTTCTGGTGGCGGCCAGCGTGGACGCCTTGTCACGTCGTCGATCATCGGCATCTGGTAGGTAGTCGAGAATCTCATGTCTTCATTTTCTGCTGCAACGCAAGACGAGGTGCGACGCCACAACCTGGCTCGTATCGTTCGCCGTCTGCACCTAAATGGTCCGGCGAGCCGGTCTGAACTAGTCGCCTTAACCGGCCTCAACCGCAGCACGGTTGGCGTGCTGATATCTGAATTGGTTGATGCTGGTCTAGCCACCGAAGGCGCTGGGTCGGCAGGAACTGTCGGCCGGCCGTCACTAGTGGTAGCCCTTGATCCGCTGTCGGCAGTGGTGGTGGCATTCGACCTTAGAGTCGAGCGGCTAATCGGGGCGGTAATCGGCGTTGGCGGTGAGGTACTTGCGCGCCGTGAGCTAAAGCACCGTCGTCAAAGTTTCGGGCCCCAGGTCGCGGTGAAGCAATTGGTCGCGATGACGGCCAGCCTGCTGGAGTCCGTGCCGGAGGGCGCCGCTTGGGTGGGCGCTGGTATTAGCGTGCCGGGCATTGTTGATCATGGGGACGGACTCGTGCGGGTGGCACCGAACCTAGGCTGGAATGATGCGCCACTTGGTGCCTTAGCCACCGCCGCGATGGCATCGGAATTCGGTGCGGGACCTCAGGTGCGGGTCGGCAATGACGCGGATTTGGGGGCGATGGCCGAGCATGTGCGGGGAGCCGGTGTCGGTAGTCAAAATCTGATCTACCTATCAGGTGAAGTCGGTATCGGTGGGGGCATCGTGATCGACGGGCGCCTGATGGCAGGTGCTGGTGGCTACGGTGGCGAGGTGGGCCATATGGTCATCAATCCGGCGGGCGAGCTTTGCCGCTGCGGGGCCCGCGGGTGTTGGGAGACCCAGATTGGTCGTGATGCGGTGCTGCGGGCGGCCGGCCGTGAGTTAGATGCTGCGGAAGTTCAGGACATCGTAATTGCTGCGCGAAGTGGCGACGATGCTGCGCTCGAGACAATGCGCACTGTCGGCGGGTGGTTGGGCTTGGGGATCGGGAATTTAGTGAACATCTTCAATCCCGAGGTGGTGGTACTGGGTGGGCACCTTCATCACTTGATCGCCGAGGTACCGGGGGCAACGGTTGATCGGGTTGGTTCATCACTTCGCGCGCCACGCGAACAGGTCAAGGTGATGGCACCTGAGCTAGCCGGCGATAGCACTCTCATCGGCGCTGGTGAACTTGCCTTTGCCGAGTTACTTGCCGACCCCCTCGGGATACTTGCCCGATCCGCCAGCCTCGTTGCTTCTTAGTCGGTGAGTGCTGTCATGCACTTAGCTGCTGGTGACCAAGCAATCACCTTAGATTTGAGCCTCGGTGGGCGCGCCACCTCTTGGCGTGTTGGCGATCTGGAACTCCTGGGTGCCCGCGATGACCAACTGATTTCGTACGGGATGTATCCGATGGCACCTTGGGCCGGTCGCTTGCGGAACAATCGATGTGAGATTGCTGGTGACGAACACGAGTTCCCGGCGAATTTCGGCCCGTGGGCAATTCACGGAACCTTGTATTTGAATCCGGTTGAGGTCGTTGAGCAAGCGGACTCCGAGGTGCTGCTGCGGTACCTAAGTGCGCCACCCTTTCATTGCACAATTGAAATCCGGTGGCGCCTAAGTGCGAGCAGCCTGCAAACCACGCTGCAGGTCAGCACCAATGACGAAAGCTTGCCCGCAGTTGTGGGCTGGCATCCTTGGTTCAACCGGCAACTAGCCCATGGAGCGCCCGCTCAATGGGACTTGCCGGATGCGCGAATGGCCATACGTGGTGGTGACTACCTACCAAATGGGCAGTTAGTTGATCTAGTGGAACAGACGCCTGCCGTGGACGATGCCTTCTTTGTGGCTGGGTGCGCAGCCACCTTGCGCTGGCCCGGTGCACTACGCCTTGACGTCGTCAACACTCATCCATGGTTTGTCATCTATGACGAACCCGAGTCCTATGTATTGCTCGAGCCGCAGACCGGCCCGCCTAACGGTAGTAATACTCCAATTGTCGGTGAACGCATCACCGCACGTGTTGGGCAACCACTCACCATGGTTACCGATTGGTTCGTTACCCGTGAGCAGCCGGTGGATCAAGGCTGATCGTCTGGCCGGTTGTTGCCGACGTCCGGGCCGCGTCCAAAACTCTAAGGTTCGCGATGGCATCGTCAAGAAGTACCGGTGGCGGAGCGGAGTTGGTGAGTGTTTCGTAGACGCCGGTGTAGAAGGTGCCCCAGCGCCCGGTCGCATACGGCAGCTCGGAGTCAAGGGTTGTGACTTCGTCCAACGCCACCCGGATCAAGGCCACCGAATTAGGTGGCTCAACCCCCCAGCCAGCATCGGCGGGGGTGCTACCGCTTCGCAGTGCTGTCTCCTGAGTGTCGTATTCACGAAGTAGCATCCCGCCGCCTGTTCCGAGGACATTAAAGCGGGGCTCGGTAAAAGCCGCGAGCATGCTTCCGGTGAGGTAACTGACGGCATCGTCAAGGTGCGTGAGCAAGATCAGCATGTCATCGTCAGCAGCACCAGAAATGCGAACAGAACGCGTGATGGCGCTAACGCGCACCACCGGGCCGAGCAATTGGATGGCCTGATCGACAAGGTGCGCACCGAAGTCGAGCAATACCCCGCCGCTGACACTTGGGTCGGCAAGTTCTCGCCAGCCCCCCTTGGGCACCGTCCGAAAACGGTCGAAGTGCGATTCGAAGCGGTGAATTCGTCCGATGGATTCCTTGGCGTCGAGAATCGTCAAGAACTCCGAATCCCACCGCCGGTTCTGGAACGGGAAAACATGTTTGCCGGCCGCCTGGGCGGCAGCGCGGATGGCATTGGCATCCGCGGCGGTAGCGGCCAGCGGTTTGTCGACCACGGCCGGCAGCCCATGCTCAAGGGCGGCTATGGTGAAGGGCAGGTGGGTCAGGTTTGCCCCGGCCACCACCACGAGGTCGAAATCACCAGCTCGAGCCCAAATCGCCGCGGCCGAATCCACGATTTCGGCAGCCGGAAGGTCCGCGGCCGCCTGCTCGCGCCGCTCGGCGTCGGCGGTCAAGATCGCGGTGATCTCTAGCCCAGTCGTGGCTTCGATCAACGGGCGATGAAAGTGGCGGCCGGCCAGGCCATAGCCGAGCAGTGCGATTTTCAGTTCAGTTGCCATCCGGCTAGTAAAGCACCTTTGCTATCAGCATGGTTTCGGGCACTTTGGTCTCGGGCACTTTGGTGGCAGACCAATTGTCGAAAGATCCGAATCCGACATTCCTCGTGAAATATCTGATTTTTCCGGAAAGTTCCGCCACACTTGCCCAAGTCGCCCCCCCCCGGGCGGCCGGCCACTAGGCCGTCGAAGAGCCCGCGTGACAGCCCCCCAGCTACGCGGGCTTTTCATTGCCTTCGCCAAACCCCGACGTGCAGGCGATTGTTCTAGCAAGGGTTGGGGTTCAAGTCGGTTTGGGAGTTCGGGGCTAGCCCCGACAATTGAGGTTTAACTGATTGGTTACTTGCGGTGCGACGGGATTCGTGTTCCACTGGAATCACAGTGAAATTGGTTGCGGGTTTTAGCGACAGGGAGAAACCAGATGACGAATATTGACGTTTCAGCGCCCGTTAGTGCGGCTCCGACGACGCGGCTAGCCCTGGGCGTTGGTTGGGTGCGGCCCGGCGCCGGCGCTATCGGCGGCGCGGTAAACCCCGCTGCAAATGAAAACTATGGGTTCCATGGCACTTATTGCTTTGCGGGTAGTGCCGAGTAGTTAAACATTCGGCTCAAAAGACGAGGGTGACCTCGGGAATCAGTCAAGGCGAAGTCCTACCAGTTCAACGCCGAAAAGCTCCGCGCCTGCTGCCTGGCTGGTCCGCGAATCGGGTTGGGCGGGCCAGATGAGGCGGTCATCTGGCAAGATCACCAGATGATCTTCACCTCGAGAAACCCGGCTGACTTCAACGAAATCATTGCTACCTTTCCGCTGGCGAGTGCCGCTGAGGTGAGCGAAAACTGCCGCGTGGCCCACGATGCCCAGCCCGGTTGGGCGCGGGTACCCGCACCGGCGCGCGGTCGCGTCATTGCCCAGGTCGGGCGCCTGGTGGAGGCGAATAAGGACGCCCTCGCGACACTAGTGTCACGGGAGATTGGCAAGGTCTACGCGGAGGCGCTCGGCGAGGTGCAGGAGGTAATCGACACCTGCGACTTCTTCCTAGGTGAAGGCCGCCGCATGTATGGGCAGACCATCCCAAGTGAGATGCCGGACAAACAACTGTTTACCTTCCGCAATCCGGTGGGTGCGGTGATGATCATTACAGCGGCAAACTTCCCGGCGGCCGTCCCGTCCTGGTATTTCATTCCCGCGCTACTTACCGGCAACTCGGTGGTCTGGAAGCCCGCTGAGCATGCGGGCGCCATCGCCCTTGCCATTGCTGAACTCTTACATGCCGGCGGCGTGCCAAAGGAGGTGCTGCGCGTCGTTATCGCTGATGGTCCAACCACCTATGCGGGGCTCGAGTCGGCGCTGGCAGCCGGGGATGTCGACAAAGTTGGGTTCACCGGTTCGACGGCCGTCGGGCGCAAGCTGGGTGAGCTAGCGGGCCGGCACCTGCAAGCACCTTGCCTAGAACTCGGCGGCAAGAACCCGATGGTGGTGATGCCGGACGCGGACATCGACCTAGTTATTGAAGGTGCCTTATTCGCCGGGTTTGGCACCGCTGGCCAGCGGTGCACCTCACTTGGCACCCTCTGGTTGCATCGGTCGATTCACGACGCGGTACTCGCGCGCTACGCGCAAACCGTCTCAGTTGCCGCGGTCGGCGACCCATTTGCGCGCGTACTTTACGGGCCGATGATCGATGAGAAATACTTGGCCGACCATCTCTTACACCTGGAGATGATTCAGCCGCATCACAGTGTCTATGGCTCAACCGGGGTTGGCCGAATAACCGCCGATAACCCCCGTGCAGGTTTTGTCGGGGATCCAGCTTTGGGCTGGTTTGCCCACCCGGCCATCGTGGCCGGGGTGCGCCCCGGTGATGCGCTCTATGCCAACGAGACATTTGGCCCCCTTGTCGGAGTTGGTGTATTTGATTCGTTGGATGAAGCAATTGAGTTAGCCAACGGTCACGGATATGGCCTGTCAAGTGCGCTGTACTCGAATGACCCAACGACAATCTGGCGGTTTCGGCAAGGCATTAGTGCCGGGATGCTGTCAATTAACAATTCAACCTCGGGCGCAGAGGCCCACCTGCCATTTGGCGGAAATGGCAAGAGCGGCAACGGCTCCAGACAAAGCGGCATCTGGGTTCTTGATCAGTTCACCAGATGGCAGGCAATGAACTGGGATTACAGCGGTAAGTTACAAAAGGCGCAGATGGATGTAATAGATCTGCCACATGATCCTGATTTCAAAATCAGCTAGCCACGTGATGGGCAAACGTGCTCCCGATTCGGCCGATGTAGTTGTGGTCGGCGGCGGTGTCATGGGTGCGTCGGCGGCATTTCATCTTGCTGAGGCGGGAGTCGATGTCGTACTGGTCGAGCGTGGGGATCTTGCCGGGGGGTCGACCTCTAAGGCGGCTGGTGGCGTACGCGCAAATTTCTCCGATGAGCTAAATATCGCCCTCGGTAAGCGATCGCTGGAACTCTTCGCAGACTTCACCAGTAGGCCAGGTCAGCAGATCGACCTCCACCGGACCGGGTACCTCTTCGTTTTGACCAGCGCCGACGCGGTCGACGATTTCGAGCAGGCGGTTGCCCTACAGCAGCAATTGGGCGTGCGCGCGGAGCTAGTGGATCCGCGGCGGGCCAGCGAACTTTCACCGTATCTAGATACTTCGGGCGTACTAGCAGCCACTTGGTCACCTGATGATGGCCATTGCACCCCTGAGTCGGTGGTGCAGGGTTACGCGACGGGGGCGCGGCGCTTTGGCGCGCGCGTAATGAGCCACACTGAAGTCACGAATATTTTGGTCTCTGGCGGCGAGATCCATGCGGTGGAAACATCGGCCGGGTCAATAACTACTTCGTGTGTTATCAACTGTGCCGGAGCCTGGTCGCCGCAAATTGCAAACTTCGTGGGTTTGGATTTACCGGTCGTACCAATTCGCCGGCAACTGGTGGTAACCGAACCACTAGCAAATCCGATGCCAACCGCCTTCACCATTGACTATGGGACAACCTTCTATTGGCACCGCGAGGGGCCGGGGATATTAATGGGCTTCTCCGACCCAAGCACGAAACCGGGTTTCGATTGCACCGATGATCCGGCGTTCCTAGGTCAATTGGCCGAGTTGGCAAGTGTGCGAGCGCCGGCCTTGGTCGATGTTGGCATCAAGACGGGCTGGGCGGGGCTGTATGAAGTTACCCCAGATCACAATGCGCTCCTTGGGCAAAGTCATGAAGTCTCCCGGATGCTTTATGCAACCGGGTTCTCCGGGCACGGCTTCTTGCAGGGCCCGGCGGTAGGTGAGATCTTGCGCGACCTGTATCTAGGCCGGGCACCCTTCATTGATATCGCACCACTTGATGTTCGACGCTTTGCCAGCGGCGCACTTCGCCCCGAACGTAATGTCGTCTAATAGTCGCTAGCGCTGCAATTAGGCGCGCGACTCAAACATGCCAAGGAGGGCGGCGATCCCGAGAACTGATCTGGGTGAATACGCGGCCCGCCAGAGCCCGCCGTGATTTGCTCCCTGCGCGAACAACTCCATCGGATTACCCAATGGAGTGGCCGGATTCGCGGTGGCTGCCGGGTTGCGCAGATCGTGGACCAAGAGCGCGGCCATCAGTGCAGTAGACGTTGCCGGCTCGAAAACCTCAATGCCGAATTTGTCAGCACCGGCATAAGCCGCGGCCAGTGCCCGATTCTTGACCACCGATTGGGTGCGTGTGGCAGGCGCAAGGTTGATTGACACCGGAGTCCCCGATGATCGTGCCACCAATGCGCGCCACCGCTGCATTCGTTTGGCTAGTGCATAATTCGCGCCCTGTTGGGAGATCAGTGAGTCGTTGAGGCCGACTTCGGTTCCGTCGGCGGCGACAAGTGTCTGCGGGTAATTGGGTTCAAATTGCCTAAGGGTTCGAAGGGGAGCCTGCAGTAGCCCGCTCAACCCGCGGGAATCCCACCGGCGACGGGACTCAAGGACGGCATCAAGTGGCACCATGAAGGTGTCGGTGGGGGTGGCCAGATACGCGAGGGTGATGTCGTCGCGGCCCCCGAGAAGATCGGCAACCACCGCATCGGCGGCCATCGACAGCAGCACATGCGTAGCTCCGTCGGCGTATGCGTAGGTGCCGAGGACGAAGGGCTGCTCAATCTCAGCGATCCAGGTGCGCACTTCCGGAGTGCGGGTAAGTAAGTTCGCACCGGCGACATTCGCGATCGCGACATCGTCCTCGGGATGCACGAGCCCATCAATAACAAGTGGCGGATTGCCGGCAGCATCGAACTCAATCGGGACTCGAAGACGCCCCGCCGTACTGCGCGTGATGTCTATCAGTCGTTGCCAGATTGCGGGGCGTTGCAGGTCGATGGCGTGCACGGTGGCACCCCAGCGCAGTAGTGATCTGGTCGGGCCCATCTCGGCCCCGGCGCCAAGTAGCGCGATATCCACCCCGCGCAGATCAAGCCAGTCTGGGTTGTCGAGCATCAGGTGGATTGCCGACCCGAAACTCGGTTCGGCAATACCGCCGTCAACCCACTTGTCTACTTGGTCGCGCAGATGCCGTCCGAACAATCGCTTGCCTCGATACGGCACGGATAAATCCGAGTCCAATTGGGCGGTGCCCTGGATCTGAACAGCACCGAAGCCAGGTGCGGTGAACGCCCCCATGGCTGCATCGACACTTAGTTCCTGGCCGTCACGGCCAATGCGAAAGCGCCGGTGCGCGGACGCGAGGCCATCACTTGAGACCTGAAGCGCCGCATCAGGTGTTGTGGTGGCGGCCGCCACGATATCTCGGATTGGTCGAAGATATCCCGAGCGCCAATCCTTGGTGTGCTCAATGCGATCGGCAAGTTCGGGGGCGACCCCCCGCGCGCAGTCGGCGAAGATGGCCCGCCCGGTGGCTCCGGTACTGCGTTTGCCATCACCACCCGAAGGGAAGCAGACGCCGTCGGGAATATTGTCGCCTGAGTTTGCGGGCATCAGTGCAGAATACCTACTTGATGGACGAGCGTTGGCTTGGGTCACGATGTGGGTCAAGGTTGCCAAGCTCGGCTGCGATCTCAAGGGTAATGTCGACGTCAGCCATCGTGGTGCGAAAATTAGTAAAGCAAGGCCGCAACCAGACTTGGCCGTCGATGGTCGCGGGCGAGATGTAGACGCGCCCGTCCTGCTGCATTCGCGAGCAAAGGTCAAGATTGTGGGCATCTAAATCGGTGCAACCAGGCGGCACATGGCGAAACGGCACGATTGACAACTGCGGGGGCGCGGCCAGCACTTCGAATTCCGGGTGCCTTTCGGCCGCGCGATAAAGGTGTTGAGCCTGCTCGCAATTCTCTGCAATGGCGTCGCGGAAGGCGCGGGCACCGTGGACTCGAAGCGCCAGCCAGAGTTTCATGGCCCGTAGCGGCCTCGAATATTCGAGCGTGATGTCCACCGCATTCAATTCGTCGTCCTCATGCGGGATGTATGCCTCATCGTGGGCAAAGGTTCGGGCCAGGGTTTGGGCATCGCGCACCAGTACCGCACTGCAGGCCTTGGGAACGAACATCCACTTATGGGCATCGACGCTCACCGAGTCGGCGCGCTCCAGGCCGGCGAAAAGTGGGGCGGTTTTCGAAGCGCTGGCGGCCGGCAGCCCGTAGGCGCCGTCGATATGCAGCCAGATGCCGAATTCCTCGCAGATATCGGCAAGTGCGGCGATCGGATCCACTGAGCCGGTGAGGGTGGTGCCAGCGGTGGCGACGACAGCGACCGGTGTAACCCCGGCGGCTAGGTCGACTTCAATCGCAATGCGAAGTGCCGCAGGCTGCATCCGCCGCTGATCGTCAATGGGAATGTCGCGAACCGCGTCGCGTCCGAATCCGAGGAGTTCGGCAGCGCGGGTTATTGAGTAGTGGGCTTCAGCGGAGCAATAGATGGCCGGCCGGGTGCCGCTAAGGCCCTTGGTGCGAGTGCCTGGCAGTGCTCTTTCACGAGCTGCTGCTAACGCCGTGATATTGCTGATGGTGCCGCCACTGGTGAATGAACCCAACCGGGCTGGAAACCCCAAGAAGTCAGCGAGCCAGCCGATCGCCTGGGCTTCCAGGCGCGTTGCCGCACGGGCATCTAGGGCTAGGTTGATGTCGTAAGAGTGGGCTAGCAGATCGGCGAGGGCGCCAATTTCAAGGCCACTTGAGCCGATATATGCAAGGTAGCGAGGCCGGGATTGCGCCAGTGACGCATCAAGCACATCGCCGGCGGCATCGAGGCTTTCGATGACATCGCTGCCCTGCTCGGGCAGGGGCTTGCGCAATTCAGCAATTAGGCCGTCGCTGATTTCGGTTTCAGACTCACGGGGGTTGTCGAAGTCTTGCCAAGCATGGGCGACGAGGGCGGCCGCGTGGTTCAGTGCTGCTTGGCGATTCACCCCGAGGGAGAGCGAATCCTTCATCGCTCGAGCAATTGCTTGCGGTAGGGCGCTAACTCAGCGGTTCGGTCTACACCGACGACCCCGACCAAGCCGGTGTCATCGGAATACTCGAAGATGCAGGCCTCGTCGGCCGAGCCCTCAACCAGCTGGCTTGAGGTAGCAATCCCGGGCATCCCGAAAGACTGGATTTTATGGTGGTATTGGTCTGACCAAAATGCGGGCATTGCCGAAAAAGGCCCTTGGTCGGGTTGCTCACCGCGTAGGAGCGCCGCGAGCGAGGCACCGGCGCGACGGCCGGTCTCGGTTGGGATGTTCCAGTGCTCGATGCGTCGCGGGATATTGCCGAAGAGCGAGTTGGGATGCCGCGCTACATCGCCCACTGCAACGATCGGAACTTCAAAGTCGACAACCATCCCTTGGTCGACAAGAACACCGTCGGTGAGATCAAGGCCATTGCCTTCGAGCCACTCCACATTGCAGACCGAGCCGACGGCCTCGACGACAACCGATGCTGGTAGTTCAGTGCCATCATCTAGGAGCACCGAAGTGACTTGATCGCCACCGAGAAACTCTTGGACCGTGCGTCCAAGGTGGAAGTCCACCCCGTGCTTCAGGTGGCGTGCACGCATGCCCAGCCCAAGCTCAGCGCCCAGTGGCCGGATCATCGGCTGTTCGTCGATGGCCACGACATGTACTTCGCTGCCCAGCCCGCGCGCGGTGGCTGCAACCTCGCAGCCGATGAAGCCGGCGCCCATGATGACCGCGGATCGACCAGGCGCTAGATAGTCGCGCACGCTCATTGCGTCATGGGCTGTGCGAAGAACGTGCCGACCGGCTTCGGGCCCGGGTATCGGCAGGCGACGCGGCCGAATCCCGGATGCAATTACCAGGCCGTCGAAGGCCAATTGGGTGCCGTCGGCCAAGGTGAGTGTCCGTGCCGCGAGGTGGCTGCTGACCACCGGCGACCCTAACTGCCAGTTAACATCAGCAACCGATGGCTTGCGCCGGAATTCCAATTCAGCGGCGTGCACCCCTGCGGAGAGCGCCTCCTTGGAAAGTGGCGGACGGTTGTACGGCATTGACGGTTCATCACCGACGACGGTGATGACACCTTCGAAACCGGCAGCACGAAGTGACTCGGCGGCTCGTAGACCGCCAAGTCCTGCGCCAACTACGACAACCGATGCAGCCACTTGGTTCGATACCTACCTATTCGACCGTGATCGCTTGCATGGGGCAGACATCCGCGGCACTTTCGATATCTGCGCGCCGTGACTCGTCGGCCTCTTTGACGTACTCGAGTTGCCCGTCATCATTTAAGGCGAAGACATCGTCGGCCTCGAAGCAGCACTGCCCATAATGCTGGCACTTGTCCATATCAACGGTGATTGTTACCACGTCTACTCCTCTTCGATTCGGGATGGATACAGATCCTTTGACGGTGTTCGGATACCACGGAACTCCCAGTCGCCACCTAGGGCGGTGGAAACTACTTCTTCGCTCTCACTTGGCTGCGCACCGACATCGGTTCGAATCGGGGTTGGGCCTTCGACAATGTGGTTGCGCAGAATCCCCAGCCCCTCGACCTCCACCTCCACAATATCTCCGGGTTGGACCGGCCGGGAGAACGCCGGAGTGCCGGAGAAGAGCAGGTCGCCGGGCACCAAGGTGATGGTCCGGGCAATGTCAGCAACGAGGTAATGCATATCCCATTCCATCTCGTCGGTGGTGGAGGATTGCTTCACCTGACCGTTGACTCGAGTCTGAATCTCCTTGCCGTGAAAATCCCAATCGGTCACCACGCCGGGGCCGACTGGCGCCAAAGTGTCGCTACCTTTGACACGAAGCATTGATCCGGCGTCGGTATCACGGAAGTCATGCAACCCGTAGTCATTACCGATGGTGTAGCCGGCGATGTAGTCACGAGCCTCACCCGGTGAGACATTGCGGCAGGTGCGCCCGATCACAATGACGATCTCGCCTTCATAATTGAGCCACTTGCAACCGCGCGGCCGCACCACGCCCGCATCATGAGAGTTCAGTGCGGTGATTGGCTTATGGAAATAGGTAGGGGCCGGCGGTAGTTTTGTCAGGAACTCATCAGTTCGGGACGCGTAGTTGAGGTGCACTGCAATAATTTTTGACGGTTCGGTCGGAGGCAGGTGAATCGCGCCGGCGACCGCGGTGATGCGCCCGTCACCGGCGACGAGCTCATCGCCATGGCGTTCAACCGCGGTCGGGTAACCATCGAGCAGGATCCGGCGAAACTCACTCATGCCGCAGCACCCGCCCTGGTCCAACCGGTTGCAGGGCGGTCAAACCAAATATGGACTTGGCCGGTGCCGATCGAATTCTCATATTCGCTAAACAGCCGACCCGGCGCCACGACGTCACTCTCGCCCATTGCGGCGATCATCATTAAATAGTGGGCGAACTTGCCCTCGGGCCGGTACTGCATGTAATCAGGCATGGTTGCAAGTACCTGAGCATGATCGCCATTCTCAAACCACGCTATGCGATCTAGGTCGGCGGCATAGGCCTCCGGGGTGAAGATATGCGATGGATCGCTGGCTTCGTGCGCGCGTAATTCACGCAGCGGCCAGAAAGTGTGCGAGAGCGCACCTGATGCGATTAGCAGCACCTTGCGGTCGGTCTCACGAATCGCTTGACCAAGGGCCCGCCCGGCATTCAGGAAATCCTGAGTATCGCCAGTTTGTGCAACACTTAGTGAAATCCAACGCTTGTCTGGCAGGCCGTCACCGAGAAACTTCCAGAGGTTCACGGTTGCGTAGTAAAGAGGTAGATAGTGGTCTTCGTTTGCGGTGATCCAGGTGCCGTTTTCTTCACCACGGGCCGCGATTGCCTTAGCAAGCTCAGGGTCCCCCTGCCAGTCGTACGGGATTCGGCACATGCCGCGCGGCAACTCTTCGGCGGTAAATAGCCCGGAACGGCGATCTTGGGCGCTCACGACGAATTCGACCGTGGTGAACCAGTGCGAATCCAGTACCACCACGGTGTCGTAGTCGAGAGTCTCGAAGACCTCTTTCCGTAATTTCTCCAACCCCGGTACGAGGGAGATCTCCTTGCCTTCATTGAGTTCGCGGCGCGCCGCTGGTGGCATCATGATGGTTGGTACATGCGCAAGAATACCTGCGCCTACAACTTCACCCATTGCGATTTCCTCTACTTCCATCCGGTTGGTGCATAGACGGTGTTCTTCACATCGGCGTAGAAATCAAATGACCAAGTTCCGCCTTCGCGGCCAACTCCGGATTTTCGTGACCCCCCAAATGGCGCTTGCAGATCACGAACGAAGAAACAATTGACCCAGATGGTGCCGGCCACCAGAAACTTGGTGAACGCTTCGGCGCGTTCGCGATTACCGGTAACCACTACCGCTGCCAAGCCGAACTCGGTGCCGTTGGCTAGCGCTAGGCCTTCCGTGTCGGTATCAAAAGTTTGCATCGTGAGAACCGGACCGAAAACCTCAGCGGTCAGAATCTCGCTGCCAGCCTTGGCATCCGTCACCAACGTGGGACGGTAGTAAAGACCGCCGAGTTCGGCGTTGCGTTCGCCACCGAAGGCAATCGTTGCTCCATCGGAGCGGGCGCGCTGGACGAAACCGTCAATGCGGTCAACATGCTCGGCGTGAATATTCGGACCGATTTGTGATTCTTCAGCACGGGGGTCACCCTGCTTTAGCAAGGCTGCTCGTTCGGCAAACTTCTTCGCGAACTCCTCGGCAACACTTGATTGCACCAGCAACCGGGTACCGGCAAGGCAGACTTGCCCGGCGTTGTCGTACTGATCGACGGCCAAAGTGGCTGCAAGGTCAAGATCGGCATCATCGAGGACGATGGTCGGGCTCTTACCCCCGAGTTCGAATGAGCAGGGGGTGAGGTTATCGGCGGCGGCACGAGCAACCAGTTTCGCGGTCGGCACCGATCCGGTGAATGAGATTCGGGAGATACCCGGATGCGCGACAAGCGCGGCTCCGGCCTCCTCGCCGAGCCCCTGCACGACATTGAAAACGCCAGCCGGTAATCCGGCTTGGGCCGTTAAGTCGGCAAACAGCGATGCAGTTAGTGGAGTCCATTCGGCCGGCTTGAGAATCACGGTGTCGCCTGCTGCGAGAGCCGGCGCGATCTTCCAGGTTGCGAGCATGAGCGGTGCGTTCCACGGGGTGATGAGTGCTGCCACCCCGGATGGATCCCAACTCACGACATTGGTGTGATCGCGTGTTATGAAGTTTGGGTGGTGTAGCTCATTGATCGCCCAGTCAGCGAAGAAACGCAAGTTGTGCACGACGCGGGGCATCACACCACGACGGTGCGAGCGAAGCAAGGAGCCGTTATCGGCGGTTTCGACCTGCGCAAGTTGCTCAATATTGGCTTCTACTAGGTCGGCAATTCGATGAATGATCACGCCGCGCTCATGCGGGCCCAGTGCTGCCCAGGCCGGGAAAGCGGCCCGTGCGGCCACCACGGCGGCATCGACCTCGGCCTTGCCGCCGCGGGCGATCTCGCCCAGCAGCGCTCCATCAATGGGGGAGGTGTCGGTGAAGGTCGTGGGCGAGGCCAACCTTGAGCCACCGATCCAGTGCCGGGTGTCAACCGCAACACCGGCAACATTCGTGGTGGTCATTGTGGCCCTTCGGTAAAAGGTTAGATTAGATCGTTCGGACCCTAACGGAAAAAGTCTGGAATCACCAGACGAATGGAACCTTTATTCCACGGCCCCCAACTATTCGGTGGCGAGGGTCAAATCTCGCAGCATTTGCGCGGCCTGCGGGAGGTCTGCGGCGGTGATATGCCGGGTGATATTGCGCTCCTCTTGATTGAATTCGGGGAAGAGCTTCTTCATTAGCCGGCGGCCACTTGAGGTCAGGCTCACCAGTACCAGCCGACCATCGGCCGGCGAGCGTTCGCGGGTCAAGAATCCGCGGCCCTCAAGGGTGGTCAGCACCCCGCTCAGGGTGGCTTTGGAGAAACCCCCTTCGGCGGCGATCCCCCGGGTCTCAATCGGCTCCCAAATCCAGACCACCCAAAGGACCACGAATGCCGTCCAGGTCAGGTCCGATTTAGCAAGAACCGTGCGTTCGAGGTGGTTTCGGACCGCATTTGCCGCCCTGAACAGGTTCGAGGTGACGGCCATGGCCTCATAGTCAAGTTCGAGGCCCCCGAGCCGGGCGGCGACTTCACCCTCGGTCTCATTTAACGTGTGCTGGCCGGCCATGTGCCTACTCTCTCAAGATTTGGGCTAATCGGATACTCGTTCGGGAGCGAAAGTTAACTAAGAGTTCCCATCCCCGCGATTCAGAGGCTACGCTGTGCCGATAATTCGGGCCCGAACGATTACTGGTCATCGTCAATGGAGGATTCATGAGTACGAAAACAGACATCACGCTGGCCGACCTGGATCTATTCGCCGATGGCGCCCCTTGGGAGGTGTTCGATGAGTTGCGCGCCGAAGACCCCGTGCACTGGAATGTCGAAGAGGTGCCCAATCACGGGTTCTGGTCCGTCATGGCATATCGCGACATCGTCGAAGTGCTGCGCGACACCGACACCTACTCAAGTGAGATCGGTGCGGTCAGCCTCGAAGAACTCGATGAACGCCAGATGGATATCCGCCGCTCCATGCTTGAGACCGATGGTGAGCGACATCGTGCACTGCGCAAATTGCTGCAACCTGAGTTCACCCCGCGGGCACTTGCTGACTACGAGACATTTCTTCGTGGCCTGACGGCGACCACCCTGGACAACGCCCTACCCCAAGGCGAGTTTGACTTCGTCGCTGAAGTCGCGGCTGACTTTCCGATTCGGGTGCTCGCACAAATGCTTGACGTCCCGGAGGCGGATATCCCACAGCTCATCAAGTGGGGTAACCGCATGGTTGGTAACACTGATCCTGAGCACGCCGATGTTCTGGCAAATAGCGAGGAGAGCGATCAGTACAAGGATCTACCCTTCCGCTCGCCGGCAGCCCTTGAGGTTTTCAATTACGGGTTCGAGCTTGCGGCCAAGCGCAAGGGCGGCAACGGCACCGATCTAGTGTCAAAGTTGGTGAACCAGGTACCAAGTGACGGCATCCCCCTCGATGACCGTGATTTCCGGAATTTCTTCCTACTCTTGGTCATAGCTGGTAACGAGACAACGCGGCACACGATCACGCACACCATGCGCAATCTCATGGACAATCCACAGGCCGTGGCCTTGCTGAGGGAAAACCCAGACTTAATCCCGTGGGCCGTTGAAGAGTTCCTGCGCTACGCCAGTCCGATCTACCACTTCCGGCGCACGGCGCGCCGTGACGCCGTACTCGGCGGTAAGAACATCAAGGCCGGTGACAAAGTTGTGGTCTGGTTCGGGTCCGGTAATCGCGACAGCACAATGTTCGATGATCCGTACAAATTTGACGTCACTCGCAACCCGAATGAGCACATGACATTTGGTCGCGGCGGCCCGCATATGTGCCTGGGCAATTCACTTGCCCGCATTGAGATTCAGATCATGTTCGAGGATCTGTTAAGCCGCCCCTACAACATCGAGTACAACGGCGAGATCGAGTATCTGCGCTCGAACTTGGTGCACGGCATCAAGCGGTTCCCGGTTAAGGCGGTCCCTCGCTAACGGGCAGCTACCTGATCTAGGAACGCGTCGACGAGGGCGTGCGCTCGGATGCGGGCGCGCCCTTCCTCGGCCGCGGTGAATGCCAGCAGCACATCGGGGTCCTGGCCGTCGGCTTCGACCAGCGGGCGGCCGTCATTGCCGAACCACCCGGCCAAGGTTGGGGCGGTGAGTTCAGGGTGAAACTGCACCGCGAGATTGCGGCGCAGGGTAAATGCCTGTGAGGCCGATGGCGTGCGGGCGATCTCGATCGCACCCGGTGGCACCTGCCAACGGTCATAGTGAAACTGAAACCAGGGCCCTGGTGCGATCAACCCTGGATTATCGCTCCAGATGTGGGTCCACCCGATCTCCGCCCGCGGGGCCCGCCCCACCTGACCTCCGTGTGCGCGAGCAAGGAGTTGGCCACCGAAGCAAATACCAAGTACCGGCACCCCGGCGGCATCAGCCTTACGGAGCCATTGCAACTCCGGCAAGAGCCATTCGCCGATGGTGTCATCGTCCCAGGCACCCCACGGTGACCCCATGGGCACCAACGCATCGAAGTCGGCCGGGTCGGGGAAGTCATAGGGCTGGTTCGGTTCGTAATAATCATGGGGCTGCACGACCAGTGCCTCAGCAATGTCGTAGCCCCGGGCCGCGAATTGCTCAGCAACCGGCCCGGGCGGGCTCACATGGTCATGTGCCAGCAGCAGCACCCGCACTTCTTGCCCCTTTACTAGTTCGCCTGGGTTTTTGGCCTATCTTTGGTCTTGACTATCCAACGAGGGATCAGACGCCATAGTATCCACGAGATCGTTGGGGTCCGAACGAGTTTCGCGAGAATAGGAAATCACATGCAGCAAGATCTTGCAGATGTTCGCCGCGAGTTGGAGACCCAGGGCGTCGACATCCTGCGGCTCATCTGGCCAGATGTCTTGGGCCTGACTAGATCCAAGGACATCGCGGTCTCGCAACTTGAGCGCGCGGCCGGGCACGGCCCGGCCTTCTGTCAGGCCACTTGGACCACCACGACCCGCGGCGATGTTCTCGATGGTCACGGCAGTCTGCAGGACGGACTATCCGACATGGTTTCCCGCCTCGACACCTCGACGATCAGGTCGTTGCCCTGGGAGCCGGGGGTTGCCTACGCGATCGCTGACATCGATGAGCCGGACGGCACTCCGAATGAGATCTCCCCGCGCGCGGTGCTGCGACGGGTAGTCGAGGAGTACAAGGCACTTGGGCTCTTGCCCGTCGTTGGTCCTGAGCTTGAGTTCTACTTTGCGCACCGACCAAATGGTCAATGGGAGCGGGTAATCAACAAGACCGGACGCGTCTACCAAACCGGCTCGCTAGTGGATCCGGACGGTTCCTTCTTACATCTGCTGCGCATGATCGATCGGCTAAATATCGGCGCCTTCGCCGGTAACCACGAGTTTTGCCCTTCGCAGTATGAGATCAACCTCTGGCACGGTGACGCCCTCGACGCGGCGGATCGCACTTTCTTGTTCAAGACCGCCGTGAAAGATGTTTCTAGTCGACGCGGAATCATGAGCACCTTCATCGGAAAGCCCTTTGCGGATGAAGGTGGCAGCGGCTTCCACCTGCACTTTTCGGTGACCGATGTCGACGACACGAACATGATGCGCGACCCAGATGGCGAGTTATCCCTGATCGCAAAACGCATGATGGCCGGGGTGCTCGAGCATGCTCCTGCGCTGGTGGCATTTTGTAACCCGACCATTAACGCTTACAAGCGACTTGGGCCTGACACCATGGCCCCGTATCGCGCAAACTGGGGTTACGACAATCGCACCACCTTCGTCAGAATCCCACCCGAGCACGGCGCTGGATCACGCATTGAGATTCGGATCGGTGATGGAGCCGCGAACCCTTATGTGATGATTGCCGCGATTTTGGCAGCTGCTCTCGATGGGCTCTCGCGACAACTTGTTTGCCCGCCGCATTCGCAGGGCTGGTCTTACACCGACGAGAGTCGCCCTGTGCTGCCGATGTCGCTGACTGCTGCGCTAGATGCCATGCGGGCCGACACCTTCCTCGTGGGCATCCTCGGGGAGCCGTTCGTGCAGGCCTTCGAGACGCTAAAGCGCGATGAGGTGCGGCGTTATGAGGAGGCGGTCGACGACCCGAGTACCCGAGACGTCACGCAATGGGAACTCGACGAGTACCTAGAGGATTTCTGAGCAACCTCGCGCCCTCGGCTGGTTGGTCCGACGGTTGTTAGTTACGATCATGGGCCGTAGGGCAATTACCCAGATGCCTCGTTGGTAACGCAGTGGGAGATGAACAAAGACTTTGGATACTTCTAATAGATACATCCTGACAATCAAGTGCCCAGATCAGGCTGGCATCATTCATCGCGTTGCCGGCGCTTTACTTGAGGTTGATGGCAATGTGCTCGAGCAGGCGCAGTTCACCGATGAGGACTCGGCTGTGTTTTGCATGCGCACCAAGTTTGAATCGCCAGTAGCAGACCTTGATGCGGTGCGCACGGTGGTGACTTCGCGGGTGATGAGCCTGGGCCCGGAGTTGACTTTGCGCCATGAGGCTGAGCATCGTCGGGCGATGATCTTGGTATCAAAGCATGATCACTGCCTGCTAGACCTGCTTTACCGATTCGGAAACGGCGAAATGCCGATCGATATCCCGGTCATCGTCTCGAATCATGACGACTGCCGTGAGATCGCCAATAGGTACCAGATCCCTTACTTCCACCTGCCGGTGCATCCCGATAACAAGGTGGAGCAGGAGGCACGGGTACTTGAACTAATCGAAGAGTACTCAATCGACGTAGTTGTGCTCGCGCGCTACATGCAGGTGCTTTCGAGTGACTTCTGCGAGAAACTTGCCGGCCGAGTAATCAACATTCATCATTCTTTCCTACCTGGATTCAAAGGCGCGCGTCCTTATCAGCGAGCACACGAGCGCGGGGTTAAGTTGATCGGTGCCACCGCGCACTTCGTCACCGGTGATCTAGACGAGGGCCCGATCATCGAACAGAGCGTCGAGCGGGTCAATCATGCGCATACCGCTTCAGACCTTGTGGAGATCGGACGCGACGTCGAGCGCGTCGTGCTCTCCAGAGCGGTGCGCCTATTCGCTGAAGACCGCATAATTCTGACCGGCCAGCGCACCGTGGTTTTTGCCTAGGACGTTAGGTCAGTAACTCGCTTCATAACCTCGGTGCAGAACTTCGAGTGCTCGGATCGTTCATCAATGAATATTGATGGCTTAATACAAAAAGTCGTAAATCCCATTTCAAGGTGATTGGGTATGCCGGAGAGGGCCTCTGGCAGCGGTGCCACACTGTTTGCATCCGGAAACTCAACCCGGGTACCGCAGACCATCTCGATCTCGTCAAATGTTCGACCGGCGGCTGTGAGCCCGTTGCGCAACTTGGCAACATCTTCGGCCTTGGGTAGGCCCAACGGGTGGTAGCCGCTGCCGTACTTCACGATACGGCGAAGCACCGGATCATTGAGACTCTCGCCGCCGAACCACATGCTGGGCCCGGCTGGCCGGTAGGGCTTCGGGTCTAGGTAGACGTCATCGAATTGGAAATACTGCCCATGGAAAGACGCCGGTGATTTTGCCCAAACCTGCTGCCAAATCTCGAGGTCTTCATCAAGGATGGCGCCACGCTTTTCAAAGGGCACGCCGAGTGCGGCATATTCATCGCGGTGCCAGCTAACGGTGGGCTGAATAACCAAGCGACCTTCGCTGAGAAGATCCAAGGTAGCCAGATCCTTGGCCAAAATAAGTGGATGGCGCAGCGGTGCGATCAGGGCAATTGCCCCTAGACGCAAATGTGTTGTTGCGGCGGCTATCGCGGCCAGCAGTAGCAACGAGGAGGGCCAGGGTGTTGCTGGATCTTGATTACCGGGCATTGCGTAGTCGCGCGGGTTCGCCATGCGACCTTGATCGCCGGCGGTTGGCCCGAGTAAGACGTGGTCACTGATCATCACCATGTCAAACCCGGCGTCTTCGGCTTCTTGGGCCATTCGAACTATCCCGCGCAGATCCCGCGGGTCGGTCATCGTCCAGTTCTCGGTGAGCACGCTCACCATCCGTGGCGCAGGCATGCGGCTCAAACGGGTTTCGACATGTCATCGAGGAGGGTGCCGCCGGCAAATGTGACCCCGACCTCGCGGTAATACCCGGCGATGATTTCGTCAACGGGGAGCAGCGCCCCTGGTTCATCCCAGGGGGAGTCAAAGAGCGTGAGCTCGGCATCCCCGACCCAGGGGGTGCCGAGATCTGCGTCGACGCCACCCATGGTGGCAATCTGCAGTAGTGACATCCCGGCCCCCGGAGTAATTGACGGCATATATCTGTGGTGCACCATCGGATGGCCATTGACAAATCCATTTGTCGGGCTGGGCTCGCGCAATGTGACTCTTGCCGTTGCGAGTCGGTGGTCATACGCGGCGAGGGTGGCACCGAAGGTGCCACCGGGAGCGACCCGTGGTGCGGCCTTGCCGTGGTTCATAGCGCGGGTGACATGCATGCTGCCAAGTTTCTTCGGGTAGCCCTGGAACCAGCCGCGACCAATAGCAAAGTCGGTGGTCACCCAGATCAGGACGCAGCGACTGTAGGTGACCCCTTTATAAACGCAGCGAACGACGGCAAAAGTCTCCAGATATTGCGCACGAGCCGGATCTAGGAGTTCCGCGCCGCCGGTGCTGCAGGATTGCCAGTCGGCCCAAATGAATGCGACGGCACCTGGATCCTCGGGGGCCAGATCTAACTCCGGTGGGAGTAGAGCGCGCACGTTTGCCGGGTCGGTTCGATATTCGACCGTGAGCAAAGTTCCGGAGTAGAACCACGGCATGGGCGGGATCAAGGCGGAGCGCCCTGACGGGGAGTATGGCGGCAAGAATCCAGATGTATCGGTCACGGGCTTAGGCTAGCGGATACCGTTTGCTACCGAATGATTATCCGGGCCCGCGAAGATCGGTGAGCTACGAATTGAGGGCAATCGTCCGGCACTAATGTTCGGTGTGTGGTCAAGCCCCAACCGGTCGATGCATCCCTTCCCGCAGCAGGCAAGCGAATTCGCCTAAACCGTGACGTGATCTGCGAGGCGGCAGCGAAGTTGCTGGCCGAGACGGACGCCGCAACTTTTAGTGTGCGGGCACTTGGTGAGCGCCTAGGGGTAGACGCCACCGCCTTCTACCGGCATTTTGCCGACAAGGACGATCTCCTGCGCGAACTCGGCGACCGCTCACTGGCCCCGGCGACTCGGGGATTCGATCCCACCGACGACCCGCGTGATGACATCCGCCGAATGTGCTTGGGGCTGCGGCGCACCCTGCTGCGCAACCAAGTCGGCCTAAGTATCACCTCCCTTGGCCCAACCCGTCGTGCGAACGAACTTAAGATCACGGAAGTTCTCCTTGATGCGCTACTTCGCGCTGGGCTTGAAACTGAGCGGGCGGCCATCGTGTATCACGTTTTCATTGAGTACACCGTGGGGTCGGCGACTCTTGATGCACCGCTGGCGGCAAAGGGTGCGCAGCGCGGAGCTACCTACCGCAGGTGGCGGGCTGACTATCGACAGCTTGCACCGGGTGAGTACCCGGCGATTAATTCAGCGTATCGATCCCTTTACCCGTCAAGTGATCAGGTTTTCGAGGCCGGCCTCGGTGCCCTGGTCGAAACATTGGTGCCGCCGCCCGCCGGGCCTCGGTGAGTGCGATTACCCGGCCCCGGAAGCGATGAAGGCTGCGTAGCTGACCTCCCGCAAGTGGACTCCACGGTCAAGGATTCGGTTCATTTTCCATGCCCTAGCCGCCTCGCCATTTCGTGGGAATTCCAGAAAGGTTGCGTCGAGTACTTGCTTTCGCGCGGATTCGGTGTTCCCATTGGGTGTGTGCCCATTGGGGCAGTGGGTCATCCTCTTTCCGGTAACCCTCTGCTAGCTAAAGCTTCGTTGAATAGGCAGTGTTGAGTGGTGAGTTGTTGCAAGAAAATCTGCGATTTTCTTGCAACAACTCACCACTCAACGGAAGAAAGCTACAACTAAGGGAATGGAGATTTCATGTCGAAGAGTGAAGTTAGTGCCCCGGTTAGTTCGGCGGCCTGTGATCGGTTGGCACTTGGTGTTGGTTGGGTGCGCCCGGGTGGGTCGCGTATCGGTGGCACCCTAAACCCCTCTTCTTCACCCCTAGCTGCGGGTGTGTGTGGTTGCTATTGTTTTGAGGGTAATGACGAGTAAGTAAAAGAGTTGTTGAAATTCACGACTAAGGGAATGGAGATTACATGTCGAAGAGTGAAGTTAGTGCCCCGGTTAGTTCGGTGGCCAGTGATCGGTTGGCACTTGGTGTTGGTTGGGTGCGCCCGGGTGGGTCGCGTATCGGTGGCACCCTAAACCCCTCTTCTTCACCCCTAGCTACGGGTGTGTGTGGTTGCTATTGTTTTGAGGGTAATGACGAGTAAGTAAAAGAGTTGTTGAAATTCACAATTAAGGGAATGAAGATTACATGTCGAAGAGTGAAGTTAGTGCCCCGGTTAGTTCGGTGGCCTGTGATCGGTTGGCACTTGGTGTTGGTTGGGTGCGCCCGGGTGCGGGTGGTATCGGTGGCACCCTAAACCCCTCTGTTGCTTGCACTTGGGGTGTTGGTACTTTCGGCTGGTGCTTTGAGGGTAATGAAGAGTAGCACCGTTTCCTACCACTAGGTGGGGTGTTTAAACCCCGTTGCTGGCCCCTGACCGCTCGCGGCCCGGGGCCAGTTGTTTGCCGTAGTGAACTCGAACACCCCAGGTGGTCTAAGTGCTGGCCAGGTGTCACTGGTAGCGGGGGTAGCGGGGAAAGTGCCTGGCACCTTGGTACCGGGTAACGCGGTGAATATCTCGTACTGTCCAACTGTGGGGGTGTGCTGGGTTGCCCTCCTAGTTACAGCCCCTAACTTGGGAGCCGGGCCAAGGCCAGCGGGCAGGAGCTTTGATCCCCATCCCGGGCGGCGGGTGGGTTTAGGTTGTTTAACCCGTCTTCGGCTAGATCGCTAAAGGCGCGGTAGTTACTCCACTGGCAGACGAACCCGCGGCGCATCTTGGCGCCTGAGAGTGCACGTGATTACTCATCACGCAAACCCCAAACCCGTCAAAGTCATACCTGGCCTTGGCCCGAAATATCGCCCCGAGTAGCACATCGCGACACTGGCTGCGATGCAACAAAAAGTCCCGATTATCACAACGCACAGTCACATGGTGACAATGCTTGGCCGCCAATACCCGCACTTGTCTACCCACCACCAATCCCCAAAACCTAACTATCAAAAAACGACGAGATCTTTATTGAGGTCCTTTGATCGCTTAAGCTCACGGATGTTTTGTGACGAAACTGACCGGCACCTATCCATCACCCCAAGTAGCTTGACAATGTCGCCTCAATGGGATTCCGGAGTGGCTAGTAGACGCGCGCGTACTCGCTTTGCTCCCAATCGGTGACGGCCAGTTCCCAGCGCGACCACTCTTTGCGCTTGAGCCCGAGATAAACCTCAATGATGTCGGGCTCGAAGAAGGCCCGAAGTTCGGTATCAGCCTCAAGTGCATCGAGTGCGCTTGTCAGCGAGGTCGGCACATGTCGGTCGGTATTAGGTCTCTCATCAGCATCACCAACTTGTGGATCACTAAGTGGCATTTTCTCGCGAACTCCATGCAGACCGGCAGCAAAAAGCGCAGCAGCCAGTAGATGCGGGGATGCCGTGCCATCGGCCATGCGATGTTCGATGCGCGTACCCTCGCCACGCTGCCCGGGCACCCGCACGGTGCAGAGCCGGTTATCCAAACCCCAGTTAGCCCAGTAGCCACTGAGCATGCCGGGGGTAAGGCGCTTATATGAATTAACGGTAGGCGCGGCAAATGCGGCGAGGGCTTCATGGTGATGCAAAAGACCCGCGATGAAATGCCGCGATAGCGCTGAGATGCCGTGCTGATCGTCGGCGTCAATGAAGGCATTGAGCCCGGCTACGTCAGCCAAACTCATATTCAGGTGTAATCCGCTACCAACCGCGTCACCAAATGGTCTGGCCATAAAGGTGGTGTCGATACCGCGTGATGTTGCAATTTGCCTAACAAGCTCACGGAAGAGTGACGCATTGTCGGCGGCGGTAAGGGCCGGCTGGTAATGCAATGCCGCTTCTACCTGGCTGGGCGTGAACTCACTGTTGACACCTTCAACCTGCAGCCCGGCCAGCTCGGCGGCAGCAGCAATCACTTCGAGGGTGCCGGTGGGGTCGGCGCCCGGACCGATGCCATAAACCCGGTGATCTGGCACATCTAATTTCACGAGCGGCTTACGTGACTCGAGCAGGAAAAATTCCATCTCGAACCCAGCGATAGGTTCCAGTCCGAGGGCACGCCACTGGTCACAGATAGCTGAAAGCTGCCGTCTTGAATCCAGCGGTAGATCGCGGCCGTCGGCGCGGTGCAAGTGCGCAAAGCCAATTCGACGATCCCCAATCCAAGGCCGCACCGTCTCATGGTCAAGTCGGGCTTCCATATCGGGGAACCCGGCACTTGCCGAGTAGGTGTCAGTGTCCAAGAACTCCAGGTCCAGGCCTTGCACCATGACGGTGATCGCGTAGTGGGTCGGGTGGTCAGCGCGATGACTTGGCACCGTCTTGCCGTGCAATAGTCCGAGCAGATCAGGGAAGACCACATCTATTTGATCGGTCACGCGTTAGCGCCTTTCTTCGCGATTCCGCTCAGCGCGCCAGCAGTGACCACCTGGTGATCGTCAAGAAACACATTGCAATCGCGCATCGGGATATCAAAATGGCAGACACTGAATCTTTCGGCGTTCTCGTTCGCTCCAGTGCTATACATGAAGTTGCCCTCGAAAGCCCTTGCCTCGGTGCCGTTGTGCTGGGCGCGATCGTATAACTCCAGGTAGTCCCAACGGGCCCCTGGGTTCATCCCCCAACCAACATGCGAGGTCGCATAGGCATCCTTGTCGAAGGCCGACATGTATGACTTCAGCATGTCGGTTTGATAACCACTGCCTGCGATATCGACCACGTAATCATCTTCGATTGTTAAGGTTATTGGCGACTGCACATAGTGCTTGAAAGTGAGATTGACATCGCCGGGTGCTAGCACCACGGTGCCGTTAACGCGGTGGCGCCCAGGAAACGCGAGCACTAGACCGCCCGGCCAGTGCGCTATTGATCCTGGTCCGCTGACCACGCCGGTTGATCCGGCGGTGAATGCATCCGCTAGTTCTACCGTGAGGTCGGTACCTGCGTCGCTGGTTGCACGCATTATCTTCGATCGGGTCATGAGATCATGCGCCTCGGCGATGCGCTGGGCGACTTCCGGGTTGTGGCGTAACCGTTCATACACCTCGGGGCTCTCATTGCTAATCATGAGGACGCGGCAGCCGGCGGCAAGGATCGGGCGCAATTCACGTGAGTGCAGCAAGCCCTCTTGGGTGACATCAATTACGAAGGACACCGAAGATATTGCTGTTACTGCTGCTGACATTCCACCTAGCGCGAGCGAAGTGCCCGTGGATCGAAGCGCTACCGGACCTTCATTGGCGGGGCTGCGCATCACAATCTCGAAGGGGCGGGCACCTAGTGACTCGGCGGCTAATACCGCAGTAGCAACCAACTCGGGCCGGCTTGAGCTCTCAGATAGCACCACGCATTCATCACCGGCACCGAGCCCGGACAATTTGAATTGATCGGCGAAGCGCGAGATCCAGCGCCATTCACTCGGGGCGTGACGGCTCATATCTTCTCCCAATGTTGAGCGATTACTGCATTGACTTCGGTCGGCGCTTCCAGATTGAGTAGGTGTCCGGCCCCGTCGACAATTGCCAGGCTGGCACCGGGGATTAGGTCGACGATGGCTTGACCATACGCGGGCGGGGTCTCGGTGTCCTGCGCTCCGACAAGAACAACGGTCGGTGCGGTGATGCTCGACAGAATTGATCTTGAATCATGCGTGACAATGGTTTCGAGTGCTGTGAGCAGACCGGCCATCGGGATCCGAGCCATTGACTCGGTTGCCTCCGGCACCACGTGCGCCCCGCTAGGGCCGGCCAAGCTGGGCAAAATAAATGGTGCGGCGGCCCCGGGTGAGCCAGCGGTGTCAAGGCCTGCGAGTCGCGCGGCGCGCCACTGGACCGGGTCGGTGCCATCGAGCCCGAATTTGGAACTAGTACACAACAATGTCAAGGTGCGAACAAGTTGCGGATGAGTAGCGGCGACGTACTGCGCGATCATGCCACCGAAGGACATCCCGACTAAGTCAACGGGTGCACCGGGGGAGACTTCAGCGATCAGTTCGGCGACCCGGTTGGTGTACGCAGGAAAAGTCGGTTCATTGACCGGCAGGGATGCCCCGTAGCCGGGAGCATCCCAAGCCACGCATCGGCGCAGGTCAGCGAGCCCAGTTAGTTGCGGTCGCCAACCGGTGCGGCTACTGCCGATCCCGTGCAAGAAGACGGCCACCGGGCCGACACCCGCCTCGCGCCAAGCGGTGGGAAGGGTGTCGACGTCCACGGGAATTTCCATCGGTAGGTCATCCTCGCGCATCCGCGAAACCTAGGGCACCGAAACCAATTATGTCAACAGTGTTGACAAATGAGATTTGTGCCCTACTCTTTGCCAATGTCAACAACTACAACGATCGCCCCGCATGAGGGTGCCAGCGCCGCCACCGGAGCCCCAAATTCGGCTCCGTCCAACCTGACTCGAGATCAGATGGTTGCCGCCATCGCCGAGATGGGGCCAAAGTTTGCCGAACGGGCATTTGCCGTGGATCGGGAAGCAGTCTTCCCATTTGAGAATTTCGCTGACCTTCGCGATGCCGGGTTCCTGGCACTTTGTGTGCCAACGGAATACGGCGGCATGGGGGCCACCTACTCGGACTACGTGCGAGTCTCGGAGGAGATCGGGCGCCACTGCGGGGCAACAGCTCTTACCTTCAATATGCATAACGCGACGATGCTGTGGGCCGGACAGGTCAGCGATCTGCTTGAGATGACTCCCGAGCAGCGCGAGATTCATGAGCGGCGACGTGCGCGAATGTTCCGCGATGTCGTTGAGAAGCACATAATCCACTCCCAACCTTTCAGCGAGGGGCTGAATCCCAACGCACTTGCTGGTGTAGCGACCACGGCTGTGCCTGTGGAGGGTGGCGGATACCGCGTAACTGGACGCAAGATCTTTGCATCTTTAAGTGGTGCGGCCAACAGGTACAACGTCACCTGCCAGGTGCCCGGCGAGGACTTCCTGCGTTTTCTTTCGGTGCACACTGATGCCGAAGGTGTTGAGATCCTCGACGACTGGGATCCACTTGGCATGCGCGGCACGGTTTCGCGCACCTTGCTGTTGAAGGATGTTTATGTTGATGCCGAAGATGAACTACTACCCGGTGGACTCTACGACCAAGCCGCGAATCGATACCCGTACCTGTTCATGTCATTGGCGCCGTCATATCTGGGCCTAACCAAGGGGATTCTTGATTTCACCCGCCTTTATCTGCGCGGCGAAATGGCAGGTGCGGCGAAGGGCACGGGTCGACGCGACAACCCGATTAAGCAAATTGGCTGGGCCGAGATGCAGATAAAGTTTGAGCAAAGTCGCGCGTTGCTATATAGCGTTGTCGACAGCGCGGTGCTAGACCCGGATGAGTCGAAGATGATTTCGGCGTGGGCTGCGGTCTACACCACCATGGAGACGGCAAATGACGTAGCTCGGCTTGCGGTGCGGGTTTGTGGTGGTCAATCCATGCTTAAGCACATGGCTCTAGAGCGCATGTACCGAGACTCCCGGCTGGGTTCAACCATGCTTCCGTGGAGTGCCGAGGTGGCTCTAGAGCGCATTGGTAAAGCCCGGCTTTACGACAACTGAGAAAAAAAGTCAGGAAACACAGCACTTTGGCTTGACTCAGCACCCGGTAAACCCAAAGATCAACACATCATTCGGCCCCGTATGACCGAATGCGGACATCAGCGGAGGAAACATGTCCCAAAGAGATCACCTGCCGGAATCTGATAAGCACCTCGGTGCTGGCGACCCAGAGACCAAGCAGACAAGTCTGAAGAAGGGAACACTAGGCCTTTACGGCATCGTGTTCTTCGTCGTTGCGGCAGCAGCACCTTTGGCCGGGCTCTCGGGGGCGTTCCCGGTCGCAATAGGTGCCGGCGACGGCGCAGGTGCCGCAGGTATGTATGTCGCGGTCGGTATCGTCCTGCTGTTGTTCAGCGTTGGCTACGCCACGATGAGCCACTACGTAACCAACACCGGTGCCTTCTTTGCATACGTCGGCCGCGGCCTAGGGATCGTGCCAGGTGTTGGATCCGCATTTGCTTCACTCGTTGCCTACATCACGGTTATGTGGGCCATCCTTGGTTTCATATCCGGGCAGATGAAGTTTCAGTTCGCGGCGAAGTTTGGCCTAGACCTGCCGTGGTGGGTTTACGCCTTCGTCATCATTGCGCTGATCTTGATCCTGTCGGCCGCTTCGGTTGACATCGGTGCCAAGTTGCTCGGCATCCTGCTCTCCATTGAAATCATCGCACTCCTCATCGTGGGGATTGCGACTTTGATTAACGGTGGGCCCGAAGGCATTAACCTCGGGGCTTCATTTAGCCCGGCATCCATCTTCGAAGGTGGCCTGACCGGTGGCGCCGGCATCGCATTCGCGTTTGCGCTCGCCTCGTTCATTGGCTTCGAAGCAACCGCTATTTACGGTGAGGAGTCCAAGGATCCGAAGAAGACGGTTCCCCGGGCCACCTATATCTCGGTGATCTTGATTACCGCATTGTTCGCGATCGTGGGTCTTGGGTTGGTCACCAGCCTTGGTGCCACCGATATCGCCAACAAGGTTTTTGAGCTAACGGCAATCGATGGGGTGCCACTCTCTGATCCATCGGCGGTGCTCTTCAATGCCTCTACCACCTACGTGGGCGCCTGGATGAGCGAACTCTTCGGCTGGATCATCTTGACCTCACTGTTCGCCGGGGGCCTCGCAATGCAGAACTCAGCTGCGCGCTACTTCTTCGCCATGGGTCGCGCGGGTGTGCTGCCTAAGGCACTAGATCGCACAAACAAGGCGCAGGCACCGTGGATCGCAACCATCGTGGTCAGTATTTTTGCGGTAGCGATCACGATCATCTTCATCCTGTTCAACCTGGATCCGATCGTGCACATGTTCTTCTGGTTCGGGGCGGTCGCGGTGCTCGCGATCGTGCTCACTGAAATCTTGGTGAGTATCTCGGTGATCGTTTACTTCCGGCGCACCAAGGAAGACACCCGGCCGTGGAACACATTGATTGCGCCAATCTTGGCAATCATCGGGTTGGCGATCGGCGAATACATGTTGATGAGCCGGTTCAACCTGTTCTCCGGCACGTCGGCGGGTGAGGGTGGGCCGTGGGAGATGAACACGACCGGCTGGATTCTCGTCCTGTCGCCATTCGTGCTCTTTGTCGTGGGCCTAATTGTGGGTGCAACACGCAAGAAGAGCGAGAACTACGACGCGGTGCATAACTTCGTGAGCTAACCACTTGCGAAAAGGAAAGGGGCGGGCGCATGATGAGCCCGCCCCTTTCTCATTGCGATCTCAGGGAGATGACACCATCGTGAGCTTGACCCCGTCTGCGCATCTTGACTCATTTACTCGCGACAGCCTCCCCCCGGCTGATCAGTGGCCCGAGTTCAACGAAGCCTGGTTGACCGAGCGCTATCCCGATCGACTTAATTGCGCGGCTGAGATGCTGGACGGTTCGATAGCCAGATTTGGCGGACAGGGCTGCGCCCTCCTTGATGAGGAGCAGTCTTGGACCTACGACCAACTCGTTGACCGCGTGCAAAGGACCGCGAATGTGCTGGTGGACCTAGGGGTAGTGCCCGGTAACCGGGTGTTGCTGCGAGGGCCGAATAACCCTTGGCTGGCAGTCACCTGGCTGGCGGTAATTCGGGTCGGAGCGGTTGTGGTAACCACGATGCCATTGCTGCGCACCGGGGAGTTAGAGAAAATTGTTGAAATTGCGAAGGTGCAGTTCGCCCTTGTTGATCACCGTTTCGTAGATGAATGGGCCGCGGTGTCCAATTTTCCCGGTGTGACGGTGACCTATGGCAGCACGCATGCACATGACCTAGACCAGTTGGTGATGGGTGCCGCAGATAGTCACGTGCCGGTTGACACAGCCGCTGATGATGTTTGCATGCTGGCATTCACATCCGGCACCACCGGAAAACCCAAGGCAACCATGCACTTTCATCGAGATGTGCTGGCGATTGCCGACTCTTTTTGCGCGTCAATAGTGCAACCAACGCCCGCAGATGTCTTCGCGGGCAGCCCGCCGTTTGCCTTCACCTTCGGGCTGGGCGCATTGCTGATCTTCCCGCTGCGATTTGGAGCAAGCTCCCTGTTGCTCGAGTCAGCGGCCCCGCCACTGCTCCTGAAAGCCATTGAGCGCCATCGGGTTACCTGCCTTTTCACCGCACCGACCGCGTATCGGGCGATGCTGCCAATTGTCGGGGAGGTAGATCTATCCAGCCTTCGGGTGTGCGTTTCGGCCGGGGAAACCCTGCCCGAGCCCACTTGGCAGGCCTGGCATGCGGCCACCGGGCAGGCGTTGGTTGACGGCATCGGTGCCACCGAGATGCTGCACGTATTCATCTCTGCCACCGGGTCACAGATCGTGCCGGGGTCGACAGGTAAGGCGGTGCCAGGGTATTTCGCAGATGTGGTTGATGACGAATTCAACCCAATGCCAACGGGGCAGCCCGGGCGCCTTGTGGTCAAAGGGCCAACCGGCTGTCGATATCTAAATGATGATCGGCAGCGTGACTATGTGCGTGCTGGCTGGAACGTGACCGGCGACGTCTACATCAAGGACGAAAATGGGTACTTCTTCTACCAAGCCCGCGCCGACGACATCATTGTCTCGAGTGGTTACAACATCGCCGCACCTGAAGTGGAGTCCGCACTCATGGGACATGTTGCCGTTCAGGAGGTTGCGGTAGTCGGTAAGCCTGATGAGGCACGGGGGATGATCGTAAAAGCGTTCGTGGTCCTTACCCCTAACGCGACTGCGTCCGACGGGCTCGTACATGAGTTACAAGGTTTCGTGAAGGCCTCCATCTCACCTTATAAATACCCGCGGGAGATTGAGTTCGTTGACGAGCTCCCGAAGACAGCGACTGGCAAACTGCAGCGATTCAAGTTGAAATAAGGGCGGGCAACTTCAGGATTCCGTTGACGAAATTGGAGCGGGTCCGCACCGCCTCGCCGTTGGCGGTGAATCTAACCCGCAGTCGGATCAGTTCTTCCAGGAGCACCCTTATCTCAAGGCGAGCGAGCGGGGCCCCCAAGCAGTGGTGGGGGCCTTGGGCGCCGAAAGCGACCTGCTTGGGTCGCACCGGACGCGATATGTCGAAGGACAGTGGGTTATCAAATACCGTTTCATCGAAGTTAGCCGACGCGTACCAGATCACGACTTTGTCACCACCTGCGATCGGCACGCCGGCAAGTGTTGTGTCGTGGGTGGCGGTGCGCCGCATGTGGATCACCGGCGTGGCATAGCGAATGATCTCTTCGACCGCATTTTCGACCAGCTCTGGTCTTTGGTAGAGCAGCTCCAGTTGGTCCGGGTGCTGCATGAACTGCTGGACGCCGTTGCTGATAGCGGTTCGGGTGGTTTCATTACCGGCGAAAACCAGAACCTGGAACATGTTCGCGAATTCATTCTCGGTTAGTTGATCACCGTCGATTTTCGAGTGGACGAGAGTTGATACGAGGTCATCGTGCGGGTCGGTTCGGCGCTGATCGCCGATGTCTTTGGCATATTCGAAGAGCGCGTGCGCGGCGGGGGAGTTAAATGGCAGAAGCTCAAGTGGAGTCACATTGCCATATGCAGATGCTGGGAGATCAACACCATCAACGAGTTCATCGCTCAACTGCACCATGAAGTCGGTGTCGGCCTCGGGCACTCCGAGAATATCGACAATGACGCGAATTGGTAGCGGCGCTGAGATGGAGTGGACAACGTCAATATCGCCTTGTTGTAATGCCTGATTGAGGATTTCAACCGTGATTGCCCTGGTTGCATCCTCGTAGGAGCGCACCCTTCGACCGGTGAAGGCAGGCATTCCGAGCCTTCTAAGGCGCACATGCTCCGGCGGATCTGTTTCAATTATCGATCGGCGGACGGCTTTGGCCTCGTCGGTCAGATCCCAAAGATTGACGAAATCCTTGGCACTTGAATAGGTGAATGCATCGCGGGTGACGGTGAGCAGATCCCGATAACGGGTGACCGCCCAGTAGGGCTTACCGTCGTATTCGAGTTGGGCGACGGGTGACTGCTGTCTTAACCGAGCAAAAGTCTCATGGGGTATTCCCGATTGGTAAATCTCCGGGTCAGTGATGTCGAGCAGCGTCTCGCTCGTCACGTGGGTGCACCAGGGACGATAACGAACCGGCCGGAAACCTCTCCTCGGTGCAGGCGGTCATGGGCCAATTGGGCGTCCTCGAGGGCGACGACCTCGATCTCGGAGTGCAGGTCGTGCTGTTGCGCTAACGCAACCAAGTCCGCAAGTTGATCTCTGGTGCCCCAAATCGAAGACATGAACCTTGCCTCATGCGGCACCAAGCCGAATCCGAATGGGATCGCGCCACCGTAGAGCCCGACCACGACCGCGATTCCCTGGCGCGCCACGTGGTCACGTGCGGTCTGCAAAGTTTGCTCTGCTCCGACAAAGTCGATCACCGCATTAAAGGTGCCCTCGACTTCGCCGGGTGCGACGGCGGCGTCAGCGCCTAGTGTCAATGCGAGGGCACGCTTCTCTGGTGAGGCATCAACAACTACCACCTGGGCAGCCGAGCGAATCTTGGCGAATTGCAGGCCGAATTGGCCCAAGCCGCCGGCTCCGATTACCAAGGCTCGCGGATGTGGCACGGCTGCCAAGGTGGCCAGGGTGTGATCGACGGCTCGGTAAGCGGTGAGGCCACCGCAAGCCAGTGGCGCGGTGCGCGCCGGGTCAAGGTCGCCGATGGGGATTAGGTAGTACTCGTCCGGGACCAACATCTTTTCGGCATACCCGCCATCGCGAAAAAGCCCGGCCTCGGTGGCATTGGGGCAGATCATCTCTTGATTCGAAGAACAGGCCCAGCAGTCTGGTTTGCGACAACCCCAGCAGGCATAAACCAAGACCGGGCCAAGCTTTGGATGCATGGCGGCAACCTCGTGGCCCAAGGTAATAGGCAGGGCGGTCGGGTAGTCGCCGGCGGCCGCGTGCAGGTCCGAATGGCAGACCCCGCAGGCGAGCACGTCGACTATTACCCCTCCGGGCTGCGCCATTGGCGTGGGGATCTCGCGGATGGCCAAAGGGGCACCGGGGGCGGTTAGCACAACTGCTCGCATCTTTCTCCTTACCAATCAAATACGCTGGAATAGCCGATGCCGGCATAGTTGAACACTACATTTAGCCAAGTATGTGTGGCACCTGGAATGGAGGCTTGATGTCCGGCTGGGAGGCGGCTGAGCGCGACCGTGTTGCCGCGCTCTGCGAGGAGCATCGGATTCACACGGTGGAGTGCGTGATCGTTGACACCTGGGGCATCCCGCGCGGAAAGCGAATCCCGGTTCGTCAGTTCCTTCGGGGCTCGGGGTACGCGATCGCCAATGTTGTCTACAGCTGGGATCCAACTTGCTTCATCTTCGCCACTCCTTGGGTGAATGAGGAGGATGGCTTTCCCGATATGCATGCCATGCCCGATCTTTCTAGCTTTCGAGTGGCCGGCTGGGCCGATGGCGTCGCCATCGTCATGTGCGACACCGTGCACCCGGGTTCCAATGCGCCAATCGAGATGGATGCTCGCAACATGCTCAAGAAGCAGTTGGCGAAGTTTGCGGAGGCTGGGTTTGCGGTAAATGGTGCTACCGAACTTGAATGCCACTTCTTCAACGATAAGTGGGAGCCGTTGTATGACGACATAAACTGCTACTCGATAGCACGTGGCGCTGAGATGAATTACTTCATGTTTGATATTTGCGATTCCCTTCGCAAGACCGGTATTGAAGTTGAGGCCTGGAACGTGGAATATGGCCCGGGCCAGACCGAGATTAATCTGCGGTACGGTCCCCTGCTCGAAATGGCGGATGCCACGGTCTACTTCAAATACATAGTGCGTACGGTTGCCAAGAAACATGGAATCAACACCACCTTTATGGCTAAGCCGTTTCTCCAAGAGGCCGGTAACGGCATGCATATACATCAGTCACTTGAGCGTGAGGGTGTCAATGCGTTCGCGCTAGCCGATGAGGATTCGATTATTGGCAACTCCTTGATGCGCAAGTACCTAACCGGGCTGTTGAAACACCATATGGAGTTGCAGTTGGTGATGACCCCGACCGTCAGCGGTTACAAGCGCTTGCAGGACTACTCCTTCTCGCCGACCCAGGTGACATGGGGCCTTGATCACCGGCTGGTTGGTGTTCGGTCAATCACTGGAGCAGGTGCGGCCAACCGGCTTGAATCCCGCTGGGCGGCGGCCGACGCTAACCCGTACCTAGTGTTAGCCGGGTGTCTGGCGGCTGGCATGGACGGGCTGGAAAATGACTATGTCTTGATGGACCAAGTTATTGGCGACCCGCATGCCGATGAAAGATGGCAGCGGCTGCCAACGGATCTTCCCGGTGCGATAGATAATTTCGATAGTAACTTCACCCGCAGCACCTATGGAGATGTGTTTGTAGATAACTTTGTCTTTATGCAACGCCGTGAGGCTGCCGAGTTCGCGGAGCACGGGCAGGGCCCACTAGATCAGGTAAGTGAGTGGGAAATCAAACGCTATCGAGGGGTTATTTAGATGGCGCGAGTGCTGCTAATTAGTCATGAGCCCGAAGCGGCACCAGGAATGATCGGTGAACTACTGACTCTCCGTGGCGTCGAGACACACCAACACGTAGTGCTTGCTGATCCGGCGGCGCCTAATCTTGACTTCCCAGACCCTGGTGAGTACGACGCGGTGATCGCTTTCGGTTCCTTCGCCAATGCCTACGAGACATCAGCCCGCGCGTGGGTGGGCCCGGAGATCGAGCACATTGCCAAACTCGTGGACCAGGACATTCCATATTTGGGTGTCTGCTTTGGTGGCCAACTTCTAGCTGAAGCCCTCGGCGGCGAAGTTGAGCCGGCGCCGGCCGGTGCGGCTGAGATAGGCCTTATCTACTTAGATTCAGTTGCCGAGGTGTTGCCTATTCCGGCCGGGCCTTGGTTCACCTGGCATGAGGATCGCATGATCATCCCTGACTCCGTCCAGTTGTTGGCACGCACCCCGGATGCCGTGCAGTTATTTCGATCCGGCCGCGCGGTGGGAACCCAATTCCATCCCGAGGCCGATCTTGGGCTGGTAAGTGGCTGGGCGGCCATCGGTCCAGACCACATACCAAGTCATACGTCGGCGGCTGAAGTCCTCGGGGACATCGGCGAGGCAGGGGCGAAACTTCGAAGAAATTGCGATGCCTTGGTTGAGTGGTTCATGCAAGATATTGCTGGTATCCAACTGCTGGAACTGGCCCGTGACTGAACTCTCGGCACCACTTGCCGGCATTGTGGTCGTGTCGGTCGAACAGGCAATATCTGCGCCATTCGCGACCCGGCAACTGGCGGATCTAGGTGCCACCGTCATCAAGATTGAGCGCCCGGAGGGTGATTTCGCGCGACACTACGACTCCTTAGTCAAAGGTAACTCGGCCTTCTTCGTCTGGGCGAATGTCGGCAAGCAGTCGGTGGCGATAGATCTGCGCAATCCAGATGACGAACGCCTGCTAAGGGCATTGATAGCCGGCGCCGATGTGTTCATTCACAATATGTCGCCGGCCGCGGCTATTGGCCGAGGGATTGACGCTGAAACCTTGCGCGCTGAGTACCCGAAACTGATTGTGTGTGCGATTTCCGGGTACGGCCCTGATGGACCACGTAGTGCGGACAAGGCCTATGACTTAGCTATTCAAGCTGAGGCCGGTGCCTTCTCGGTGACGGGCGACGAAGTAATGAGCAAGGTTGGTTTCTCAGTCGCTGATATCTCCGCCGGCATGTACGCGCTGACCAGCGTCCTGGCCGCGCTCGTGCGCCGTGATCGCACCGGCGAGGGCGCATCGATCCATGTTTCGATGCTGGAGGCGCTGACAGAGTGGCTCTCGGCACCGCTTTATGCGGCGACCTACGGCACCGGGCAAGCACCGCGGACCGGCCGCCGACATCATGCGATTGCACCCTACGGAACATTTGGCCTAAGTGACGGGCGCACGATTTTGATCGCGGTACAAAGTGATGGTGAGTGGCAGTCATTGGCGGTGCATTTATTAGACGACCCGGCCCTAGGCTTTGATCAGCGCTTTAAAAGCAACAGCGATCGCCTGGCTAATGTGGTCGAGCTCGAAGCCTTGATAGCTGCGCGGCTGGCATTGATTTCTGGCGAGGATGCAATGGCACGTCTTGTGGCCGGCCGCATTGCGGTGGCTCGGGTCAATGAGCTATCGGGGGTTTGGGCGCATGAGCAGTTGCGGGCGCGCGGCCACTTTCACGAGGTACAGACCGAGAATGGTCCGGTTGAACTCCTCGATCCACCATTTGATATCAGCGGTTGGGCACGCCCACCAAGTTCGGTTCCTGGGCTGAATGAGCACGATTCGGAGATACTCGCGGCTATCATGCGCCGCGCAGAAAAGTAAGAGCAAGGCGTCGTCGTGGCTACGGGCTCAAACGCTCACACGAATCCCACGCTGCGCCCGGCTGTGACTCCTGCGCGGTAATCAGCACGGACTCCAGTGCGCGCGGGCTGATGTAGACACCGGTGTCCGTGTCGAAGGGCTCAGCGAACGCAACCAGAACACTGATCATGCCTGCACTCACGATGAACGTCGCCCCGAGACATAAAGCGAGCAGGAGCGGATACGAGCGCATCATGAGCGTCATGAGGAATGTGAGGACTAGCAGGCTCAAGTAGAGCAACGCCCACATCGCCAGCGGCAGAGTCGACTCCCCAGCCAGCAGCCTCTGCTGGCCGAACTTAGTGGCGTCCCGCACTTCCGACGCCACGGCATCGAGCGCATCGCTCGACCCACCCGACGCCAGCGCGATCGTGCTAAAATCCGACACCGTCTTCGCGCGCCAGGCGTTCGAGTTGCGATCACCGGTCAGATCACCCTTGGTCACGGCCTCCCACGAGTCGGTTGCAACCGAGCGCATCAAGCACACCAGATCGCGCTGCACGATCTGGCGCGCTGGGTCTGGCAGCGCCACTGAGTTCTGAAACGCTGCTGAGTACGCGATCGCCTCCTCATTGGCGACCTCGGACGTTGCGTTGAAATGATCGACCGAGGCGAGCATGAGCACGCCGATGAGAAATGCCGAGGCGCCCCCGACGAATCCCAGGACGCCCTGCGCGCCGTCGGCGACGAGCGAGCCCTCACGCTTGTCTATCATTCCGCGCGCTGTCTCGAGCCTGGCCATCCGCATGGCGGCCAACCAACCGAGACCGAACGTGACAACGAGGCCGAGGAGGGGCAGCAAGAACGGGGTTAGCACCGGTACCTCACGCATCTACTCTAGGGCGGGTGGTTGATCTGGTTGCGCCCACCTGCAGAACACCGGCCAGATTGGGATTGACACCGTGAGCCGAATGGTTCATAGTGCGTACCAATGGATATGAGACAGCTGCAGACGGTACGGACGGGCCAGGAGGTTGCGGCCTACCTGCGTGAGCGCATCGCCTGTGGTGAATGGGGCGTGGGGTACCGGCTCCCGGCCCAGCGCCAACTGGCAATTGAGTTAGGGGTCGGCCGGCAGGCGGTGCGCGAGGGTATCGCGCATCTAGAAGCCGAGGGCTACCTGGTCACTCGCCGGGGTGCTCGCGGCGGTAGCTTCGTAGTTGAGCCGAGCACCTCGGTCTCAGTTTGGCGTGAACTCCTTCGGGAAAACCTCCCGGATATGGAGGAGCTAATCGACTTTCGCTCGGCCATTGAGCAGCACATCTGCTCGTTGGCTGCGCTGCGGCGCTCGGACTCGGATTTGCAGGCGATGCGAACTGCGATCGCAGCACTGCCAGACGCCGCGCTTATCAGTGACGGATTTTCATACGGTGCTTTTCGTGAAGCCGATGGGCAATTCCATGCCGCGGTGTCAGCAGCGGCCAGCAATGAGCGGTTGACCGAGGCCTCACGGCGAGCGCGAGCTGAATTGTTCCTGCCGACCGACAACTTGCCTTATGAGCAGCGCGTCGAGGTAACCCGCCAGCAACACACCGCAATCTATCAAGCGATCGTTGCTGGTGACGCGGTGGCCGCGGCCTCGGCGGCTAGGGCGCACATGGATGAAACCCTGCGGAACCTACACGCAATAATTGGCGAGGCGAGTGAATCATGAGAGCGCCACTCATCGGGATCACCACTCGGGTTATCGAGGCAAGTGGATTAGGGGTCGTCCCCAAAGGTATCGACGGTGCGCACCTGTGGGGGGTGTTCGCTGACTATTGCGAAGCGGTGAGTGGCGCCGGCGGAATCCCGGTAATGATTCCCCGATCAGTGAACCCACGTGACATGGTCACGCGCCTTGACGGATTACTTCTAAGTGGCGGCGAGGATGTCGATCCACACCGGTACAACATGGAGCCGGTACCTGAATCCACGCAGCATGACCGGGAACGCGATGAATTCGAATTCGGATTGGTCTCCGCGGCAATTGAAAGCGGAATCCCGATTCTCGCCATCTGTCGCGGCTGCCAAGTGGTAAATGTCGCGCGCGGTGGCACCTTGATACAGCACCTGCCCGAAGTTGATGGCTTCTCACATGCTGACACGCAGGAGCACCGTTCGACTCGAAGGCACAACGTCGCGGTTGCTGCGGAGTCGATGCTGAGGGTGGCCCTTGGCGCCGATGTTGATAGCGAGGGCATCGCAGCGGTCAACAGTTACCACCATCAGGCTATCGACGAACCTGGAAATGGACTACGAATTGTGGCCTGGGCGCCAGATGGCACGATCGAGGCCGTTGAATCGACTGAAGACAAAGTGCTCGCCGTTCAGTGGCACCCCGAAATGCATGCCGGCGTCGATCCGATTTTCAATTGGCTTATTTCAGAATCGAAAAATGGGAGCAGATCATGATAATTGACCATCACGGAAAAGTTGCGTTCGTCACCGGTGCTGGCTCAGGCATCGGGCGAGCCATCGCAAGACAGCTGGCCGATGATGGAGCTTCCGTCGCCTGCGTCGATATCAAAATGGAACTTGCCGAAGCGACAGCGAAGTCCATCACTGATGCAGGTGGTTCTGCAGCCGCACTAGTTGCCGATGTTCGCGACCGAGTGGCGGTTGAAAAGGCAGTAGCCGACGTGATTGACACCTTTGGACGACTCGACCTGATCGTCAACAACGCTGGAGTTGTCACGATGTCCGGTCTCGACACCGTGACCGATGAGGAGTGGGATTTTGTTGTTGACATCAACATGAAAGGCCCATTCATCGTTGCGCAGGCTGCGTCTCGGGTCATGCGAAATGGTGGTGCGATGGTCAATATGACAACCGTTGAAGCCGAAGTTGTGGTCTCCTCGAGTGGCAATTGCCAAGTGCACTACAACGCATCCAAGGGTGGCGTAAAAATGCTCACGAAGGCTCTGGCCGTTGAGTTGGCAGCAAAGGGCATTCGGGTCAATGCCATCGCACCGGGACCGATCAACACGCGGTTTACGGGTGGCGACATCACCGGACCAGAGGCCATGGCCTTTATGAGTCAGCGACTATTAGTGCCGCGTGTCGGCGAACCTGAAGATATCGCGCGAGCCGCCTCATTCCTGCTTTCGGATGCCGCATCGTACATAACTGGCACGCAACTTGCGGTTGACGGTGGGTGGCTAACCAGATGATGAATGTGCTGACCATGCAGGATTTGCAAGCTGGCGACTTCGATACCGTAATTGTGGCTGCACCTGACATGCATGGACGCCTAATCGGCAAGCGACTGGCACCGAGGCGATTGGCCGAGTTCGCGGAGCGTGGTGTCGCGGTGTCTGCGTGCACATTCGGCTGGGATCTCCCACAAGATATTGGCTACCAATCAGCGTATGCAGGTTGGCACACGGGTTGGCGGGACTTTCTGCTGATCCCGGATATGGCGACGCTAATCAATGCGGCGTGGCTCGATGGCACGGCGATCGTGCTAGCCGACATCGTCGAGGAGCACGATCGTTCCCCGGTGGAGATAACTCCTCGAAGAATCCTCCAACGGCAAGTCTCGGCGCTGGCCGAACGTGGGCTAGCAGCGGGTGTTGGCACGGAATTGGAGTTTCATCTTTATCGTGAGAGTTATGACCAATTGCGGCAGGCCGGCTATCACACACGAACTCCGAGCACCCTGATTCACTCCGACTACACCGTGCAGCAGGTCAACACCTGGGAGCCATTCTTTCGTCGCCTGCGCAATGTTTTGGACGAGTCAGGGATGAACGTCGAGATGAGCCAAGGTGAGTGGGGCTTGGGCCAATGGGAGATCAACCTCACCTACGGGGATGCCTTGGATATGGCGGACCGCCACGTGTTGTTCAAGTTGGCCGTGAAGGATGTTGCAGCGCAGGCCGGCCTCTCCGCTACCTTCCTGCCGAAACCGCAGGCCGACGGCGTTGGGTCGTCCGGGCACATTCATTTGTCACTTCGCGATCTCGCGGGTTCCGGGCCTGCGGCACAAGTAATGTGGTCCGATAACGAACCGCAGCACATCAGCAACACAATGCGTCAGGTAATGGGCGGAATCCTCGAAACCGCACCGGATCTGATGGCCTGGTACGCGCCAACCGTCAATTCATACCGGCGCACGAACTCGGGTGATTTCGCCGGCCACGGGGCAACTTGGGCGGTGGATAACCGCACGGTCTCTTGTCGCGTACTCGGCACCGACCCGGCATCAATGCGAGTTGAATGGCGGGTTCCGGGCGCCGACATCAACCCCTACCTTGCGATCGCTGGGCTCCTCGCCGCGGTTGGTGACGGTATCGAACGCGATATCGATCCGGGCCCCGAGCGCACCGGTGACGCCTATCAGGTGAAGTCGGCTACCGAGCAGTTCCCGAAACATCTGGGCGCAGCGGCCGAGCGCTTTACCGCTAGTGAGTTCATCATGCGGCATTTTGGATCAGCGGTTGTCGAGCAGTATGGCTCAGCGGCGGCATGGGAGTGGGAGTGCTTTCAGCACGCGGTGACAGACTGGGAACTCGAGCGTTACTTTGAGAATATCTGAGATGGAAGCCCAACTAGATCTAATCGATGGTGTGCGTTGTGCACCTAGCCAGACTTTGGATATCGAGTTGACCAACCCGTCCACCGGTGGGTTAATCGCAAGAGTTGCCCAAACGGATCCAACTGAGGTCGATCGCGCGATCGCGGCCGCGGATCGAGTCGATAAATCCGGGTCATGGCGCCTACTCAGTATTGCCGACCGTGCGGCTGCTTTGCTGCGGGTGGCCGATGAGTTGGATCAGCGCGGTGATCGGATCGGCGCAGCTGAGTCATTGGGGTCGGGTGTTGTGATATCCATCGCTCGACTATTTGGCGGTTCGCTGGCTGGATCCTTCCGGGATGCCGTAGAACATATGCGAAACGGCGCCTTGGTGGAGGAGGTCGGTGAAAGCGATCGGCCGGTCGAGATCCTGCGCATACCTTGGGGTGCGACCGCCGTGCTGGTGCCGTGGAATGCGCCGGCAGCGATGGCCGCCAAAAAGTGCGCATACGCCCTTGCCGCCGGGGCGCCAGTAATTCTCAAGCCCCCGGAGCGGGCACCATATGGCTGTAATGTGCTGGCCGAAGCCATCGCGGCAGCGGGCCTGCCAAATGGTGTTTTCCAAATGGTGCATGGCGGTGCTGATGTCGGCGTCCAATTAACGACCGATCCGCGCATTAGGTGTATCTCGTTCACCGGTTCGGTCACCACGGGTCGGGCCATCGCTATTGCTGCGGCCGCGGATTTCAAGGCAGTGCAACTAGAACTCGGCGGCAATAACCCGGTGATCATCATGCCTGATGCGGATATCAGCCAGGCGGCAAAGAGTATTGCGACCGGTATGACGAAGCTCAATGGGCAATGGTGTGAAGGGCCGGGCAAAATCTTCGTGCCGCTAGCCCTTGAACGCGAATTGGTTAGCGCCCTCTTGGCGGAACTCGGGGGGGTAGTGATCGGGGCCCATGATGATGCGGGTGCGGCGATGGGGCCACTGGCATATCGCGAACACCGAGACCAGTTGCAGGCGCGGGTCGATGATCTGGTTCAAAGTGGTGCGACCGCACACCAGATGCCGACCGCCCCGGACTTGCCCGGCTGGTTCTGGCCGCCGATGGTAGTAACCGACGCGCCTGAAGGACTCTGCGTTGAAGAGCTATTCGGCCCGGTGGTAACCGTCCATGCCGTTGGTTCCATCGACGTGGCTATTGACCTGGCGAATGCCTCGCCATATGGCCTGGCCGGTTATGTCTTCGGCACTGATATCGACGCGGCTATGGCGGTGGCCCGCCGTATTAGATTCGGTGAGGTGAAAGTAAATGGCACCAGTTTGTTAGACCTTTGCCCACAGTCAGTGCAAAGTTTCTGGCGTGGCAGCGGGGTTGGCGGTCATGGTGATAGGGATGTGTTTCGGTTCTTTTGCGGGGCCCAGATAGTCGGAGTCGACCGGCCGGGTCTGCCCATCTGACTCTCACCACTGCACAAAAAATGGGGGGTGAGCTAGTAGGACTTGGGCAGCCCAAGGGCATGCTGCCCGAGGTAGGCGAGAACCAGGTTGTTGTTGATGGGTGCCACTTGGTAGAGCCGGGTCTCACGGAATTTACGCTCGATGTCGTACTCGACAGCGAACCCGAACCCACCGTGGGTATCCATTGCCGCGTTCGCGGCGGCCCAGGAGGCATCAGAGGCAAGTAGCTTTGCCATATTCGCTTCACTTGCGCAGGGGGATCCAGCATCATATTTTGCGGCGGCGTCAAAGCGCACGAGATCGGCCGCACGTAATTGGGCGTAGGCCTTGGCGAGCGGAAACTGAACCCCTTGATTCGAGCCGATTTGGCGATCGAAGACGATTCGCTGATTGGCGTAGTCGACGGCTTTCTCGAGCAGGTACCTGCCATCGCCGATGCATTCAGCTGCGATGAGGATGCGCTCGGCGTTCATGCCGTCAAGGATGTAGCGAAAGCCCTTACCAACTTCGCCAACCAATGCCGCGTCAGGGATTACGACATTGTCGAAGAAAACTTCGGTAGTGCTGTGATTTATCATTGTCTTGATCGGGTTAATGGTGATGCCTTCGGCATTGCGCATGTCAACTAAAAATGTCGAGAGACCTTCGGTAGGTTTCGCGCACTCCTCATAAGGCGTGGTTCGCGCTAAGAGCAGCATCAGATCGGAATAACGGGCCCGCGATGTCCAGATCTTCTGACCGTTGATCCGCCAGCCACCGGCTACCTTCTCAGCCCGGGTACTAATCCGCGTGGTCTCTGAGCCGGCACCTGGCTCGGTTACTCCGAAGGCCTGCAACCGCAGCCGACCGGCCGCGATCTCCGGCAGGTATTGCAGTTTCTGCTCGACGCTGCCGTGACGCAGCACGGTGCCCATGACATACATCTGGGCATGACAGGCGCCCGGGTTGCCACCCGATGCGGAAATCTCCTCCAAGATCACCGAGGCTTCCGTCAGCGTGGCTCCGCCACCGCCGTACACCTCGGGGATCAGTGCGCTAAGAAAGCCAGCCTGGGTAATCGCGTCAACGAACTGAGCGGGGTAGGTGTCGGGTTCAAGTCCACGCCAGTAACTACCGGGGAAGCCAGCGCAGATTTGGCGGACGCCAGACCTGAGGTCATCGTGCTGCGGATCTTCATCCCATTTCACGCTGCTATTTGTACCACGACCCAAATTTGCGAATCATCGGGATCGTTCCGCTAACACAACTCCGGTTAGCACGACCAAGGCACCTACCAGTTGCACCGGCGTCATCACCTCACCAAGGGCAACCCAGGCGATGACGATCGCAATAAGTGGCTCGGTCATGCCGATTACCGAGGCTTGGGAGGCACGGATATGTCGTAGTGAATAGACCACCAGGAGAAATGGCAGGGTGGTGCCGAGAACAATTAGGTCGCTTACCAGCAGCCAGATCGGGATTCCGGCTCCGTTCGCCCCGAGGGGGAAACCGGCGCCAGCAAGATTCGCCCAAGGAAATGACCACCAAGGTTGTGCGATCGCCCAGAAGGCGGCGGAAGCGCCGAACCCCCACATGGTCAAAGAGATCGGATCGCGCGGATTGGTTGACCTTAATTGCTTGTCAGCCAGGACATAGTAGATCGCGAGGGCAACGGCAGCGCCGAAAGCAGCGGTAACGCCTAAGGCGTTCAGAGTGAACCCGAGCCACACCTGCGCCACCATTGCTAAGCCTGTCAAAGCCAGCACCAGTGCCACCCATACTAGCTTTCGGGTTGGCTGCTTCATCCCGAATCGGAACCAGAGCGCGACCATGATTGGTGCGGTGAACTCAATGAGAAGGGCGACACCGATTGGCAGTGTTTCCAGGGCGACGAAATACAGATACTGGGTCATCCCAATGCCCAGCACCCCGTAGGCGAGCAGTATCGGTAGTTCCTTCTTGGTAATGCGGAGCGCGGCCGGTCGCACAATGGCCACCACCACCAGGAGTACTAAGAATGCACCGGTGACTCGCACTTGCGAAAGCCGTGCGGCGTCAATGCCGGTCAGCAAAAGTGACTTTGAAACAGTGCCGTTCAGGGCGAAAAGGCTGGCTGCGGCGAGATAAAGCAGATAACCCGTCCTCGGATGCTGATGCTTGGCCGGGATGATGCCGGTCAGCGGTTCGGCGACATCGCTCACTTGTTGAGTACCTGCTGATAGACCGCGACGGTGCGTTCGGCGATGGCATCCCAACCGAAATCCATTTGTGCTCGGGCGCGACCGGCGCGACCCATATTTGCGGCCCGATCCGGATCGGCGGCGAGGGCGTTCACCGCTGCGGCAAAGGCACGCTCGAACTCCAGAGGGTCACTCGCCTCATATGGCACGAGCAGGCCGGTTTGCCCGTCGACCACGACCTCGGGGATGCCGCCCACGGCGCTGGCGATCACCGCGGTTTGGCAGGCCATGGCTTCGAGGTTGACGATGCCAAGTGGTTCGTAGATGGACGGGCAGGCGAATGCGAGGGCACCGGAAAATAGTTTGATGAGGGTAGGTCGGGGGACTTGCTCCGTTAGCCAAACCACGCTCTGGTCACCGCGCGCGTATCTTAACTGGGCTACCGCATGCGCTGTCTCCGCAGCGATGACTTCGGTATCGGGAGATGAAGCAGCAAGGACGAGCACGACATCGTCATCGAACTGGCGCGCGGCATTTATCAAATGCAGGATGCCTTTTTGGTGGGTAATGCGTCCGACGAAAAGCACATACGGGCGCGTCTCGTCCACCCCAAGTTCGGTGAGCCCGGCGCGATCTAGATCCGGTTCGAAGCGCTCGGTGTCTATCCCGTTGTGGATGACGTGAACCCTTGCCGGGTCCACGAATGGGTAGGTGCTCAATACATCCCTACGCATGCCATGGCTGACGGCGATGATTGCGTCGGCGCCCTCGTAAGCGGTGCGCTCCACCCATGAGGAAACCCGGTACCCGCCACCAAGTTGCTCATGTTTCCAAGGCCGTAATGGCTCAAGGGAGTGGGCGGTCAGGACGTGGGGTACCCCATGCAGCAGGGCGCCGATATGCCCGGCGAAATTGGTGTACCAGGTGTGGGAGTGGAGCAAGTCCAGGTCCGCGACCGCTGCGGCGATCTCGAGGTCCACCCCGAGCACCCCGATAGCCGGATTCGCCGCACTTAGTCCGGCCGGCACTTGGTGGGCCGTGGCATCTACCCGATTCGGGCCAAAACAGTGAACTTCTACAGCTACCAAGGGCTGGAGGTGGGCCACCAACTGCTCCACATGAACCCCGGCTCCCCCGTAGTTCGCCGGGGGCCACTCCCGAGTCAACATGCCAACCTTCATGGCTACGAGCATAGAGACTTAACCATGACTATCGTTCGATGGCTTAAGACGGTTAGGGTTCGATCGTGACCGCCGGCCCGCACATCTTAGCCATGGTGCTTGCTGGCGGGGCCGGTAAGCGGTTGATGCCGCTGACGGCGGATCGGGCCAAGCCGGCGGTGCCGTTCGGTGGTTCGTACCGCCTCATTGATTTCGTCCTGTCAAACCTAATTAACGCGGGTATGCGTCGAGTCTGCGTACTTACCCAGTACAAGTCCCACTCATTGGACCGCCATGTCACAACTACCTGGCGGATGCCAACTTTGCTGGGCGATTACGTCACGCCGGTACCCGCTCAGCAACGACTCGGCCCGCGTTGGTACACCGGCAGCGCTGACGCGATATTTCAGAGTTTGAACTTGGTCTATGACGAAGAACCCGAGTATGTAGTTGTTTTTGGAGCAGACCACGTCTACCGCATGGATCCAATGCAGATGATCGAGGCGCACATTGACAGCGGCGCGGGGGTAACGGTAGCTGGTATCCGGATGCCGAAGGCACAAGCAAGCCAGTTCGGCGTGATCGAAGCCGCACCCGACGGACGCAATATCTCACGATTTGTCGAAAAACCTATTAGCCCCCCAACGATTCCCGGGGATGATGACAATTGCTATGTGTCGATGGGCAATTATGTTTTTTCGACTGACGTGCTACTTGAGGCTTTGCGAGTAGATGCGGGTGATCCTTCGTCAATACACGACATGGGCACGAACATCATCCCGATGCTGACCGCGGAGGGATTGGCGCAGGTGTATGACTTTGCCGAAAATGTGGTGCCAGGTGAAACTGAGCGCGACCACGGTTACTGGCGCGATGTAGGTAGCCTCGACAGTTATCACGATGCCCACATGGATCTGGTTTCGGTTCATCCGATTTTCAACCTGTACAACCGGCGGTGGCCGATTCTTACCAATCTGCCGTCACTGCCGCCGGCAAAATTCGTAGAGGGGGGTAATGCGCACGAGTCCATGGTAGGCGCGGGCACGGTGATCTCTGGGGCGCACGTCAGAACCTCAGTAGTCTCATCAAGTGTCACGATTGGCACCGGGGCCTATGTCGAAGGCAGTGTGATCATGCCCGGTGTACGTATCGGCCGAGACGCCGTGGTTCGTAGAGCTATTTTGGACAAGAACGTGGTGATCCCAGACGGTGCTCAGGTCGGAGTCGATTTGGAACGTGATCGTGGCCTCTACACCGTAAGTGATGCTGGGGTGGTAGCCCTCGGTAAAGGGGTCACGGCGAAGGGGCAGTAGTTAACCTGCGGCCGCCTGCACGTGAGAGACTTCGTGAATTATGAATAGGGGCGTTGGAGTCCGGTTGACGGCGGGGCTTTTGACGGCGATATTCGCTGCCGGAACCGCGGGGTCAGTTGGCGCATCCGGTGCGCTTGCTGCTCCGTCAAGCCCTGTGCCTCGAATCGTCGGCGGCTCGCCCACCACCATAACTGACGTGCCTTGGCAGGTGCTCATCATCGTCGGCGGCAAACTCTGCGGTGGCTCAATAATCTCAAGTACTTGGATCTTGACGGCCGCGCATTGTGTTAACGGCCTCGGCCCTTCGCAGGTGTCGGTCTACAGTGGGATATCCAATAATTCTCAGCGCCAGTCGGTTACACCGATACGTGCAGCGGGGATCGTGGTGCACCCAGACTTTGCTCCACCGTCGTATGCCAACGATATCGCGCTGATCAACTTAACTTCCCCGATCACCCCTGGGCCGGGGGCGCAAATAGTCGCGCTACCCGTGGCCCTGGACCCGGCGGCTTGGCCACCCGTTGGTACCGAGGCCACTATTAGCGGTTGGGGGGTCGCGAATTTCACGGGCAGTTCAACAAGTGATCAACTATTGAAGGCAACAGTGCAGGTTTTGGCGCCACCGGCAGCCGCCTGCGGCGAATACGGCACCGGGTTCAATGGATTCCTCTCCTTATGCGCGGGCGCACAAGGCGGCGGCGTTGATACCTGTCAAGGTGACAGCGGTGGACCATTGGTAATTAACGTTGCGGGAGTACCAATTCTGGCCGGTGTGACCAGCGTCGGTTTCGAGTGTGCCCGTGCTAACTATCCTGGTATCTATACTCGAACCAGCACCTTCATCCCTTGGATTCGTGGGTATGTGGATATACCGGTGACGGCACCGATACCACCCGCGGAAGTAGTGGTAGTTGCGGTCGCTGGCGCGCAAGCGGTAGTAAGTTGGACGGCGTCGGTCAACAATGGTGGTGCACCTGTCGCCGCCTATACCGCCCTAGCTGCACCGGGCGGCGGTACTTGCACAACGACCGAGATCACCTGCGCCGTGCCAGGTCTGACGCCAGGCACGAGCTACACCTTCACTGTTAGCGCCTCGAACTCCGTTGGGGCAGGGCAATCCTCGGTTGCATCTGCATCTATTGTCGCGGTTGATGGCACAGCAAACATTGGACGGACGGTCAAGTCCAAGACTGTCGCTAAGTGGTCTGGTCTGAAGTATTCGGCAACTACCAAGTTGAGTACGTCCACCCCCACTATTTGCAAAGTGGTTAAGGCCGGGGTGCAAATGCGAGCAGCAGGCACCTGCGCGGTACTCGTGCGGTCGACCGGTAAGCGGGCAAATGCATTTATCGGTGTTGCAGAGTAAATCTAGACCTCAGCAAGGTCGTGCCGTTCGATAGCTATCACGCGTGGTCGCTCAACTTCGTTGAACACGCGGTGCACGACGATGAAACTGCCGGGTGAAAGTTTGGTATCCCAGATTTCCGGGGCAACTTCGACATCCAAGGTCGATGTTATGGCCCGCATGAGGGCAGGCAGCACAGGTCGGTGTGAGCAGATGACCATCGGGCTTCGTTGCTCTGAAAGCTGCATCATTCGCTTCCGTGCCTGCTTCGGGTCCAGTTCAAATCCCTCTTCGCTAAGTGTGGATTCAAAGTGCACCTTGACATCTAGGAAGGCGGCCAGTCCCGCAACAGTTTCAAGGCAACGGGTGGCATCAGATGAGTGCACCGTTTCAATGCCGAATGAGTCAAGCAATGGAATCAAGGACTTGGCTTGTGACCTACCTTTGTCGCTCAGGGGGCGCATCACATCACCTGCCCCGCTGAAGTCAGCGCGCTTAACCGCTTGGGCGTGGCGCAGGACTATCAGCGGTACCGTCGTTGGCAGAGCGGTTGCCGCTTCAACGGTATCGGCATCGTGTTCGTAAGTAAGTTGGTGCCGTGCCTGACTGACTGGTAGCCAGCGGATTTCATCAACTTCATCATTAGGAATAAAACTCTCACTGCTTCGTACGGATGCTGCCCAGTACTGCACCTGCTTGGGTCGGCCAAGTGCGTTATAAGCCAAAGTAGGGAGCGGGGCACCCAGTTGTGGTAGGTGGCTTGACTCTTCCATGCACTCACGCACGGCTGCGGCGAGCACGTGCTCGCCTGGGTCCACTTTGCCCTTTGGCAGTGACCAGTCGCTACGACGAGGTCGATGCACGATGAGGACTTCGCGATCGTCTGGGGTGCCCCGCAATAGGACCACTCCGGCTGCGCGGACTAGCTCACCATTAGCCACCTGGTTACACCAAGCCTGAGCGCTTGGCGGCTTTGCGAACCTCGGGCCAGAGGTTGATGAAGTCGTCACGGTATGCCATTTCACGCTCAATTTCATAGGAGTAGAGGCGCCCGAGCATGAAAGCGGTGGGCCCGTCGGCCTTGTCTACTAGCTCAAGAAGTAGATGTTGGGCAATATAGGTGTCCTGATGTTCGCCAAGAACCTCGGTGACGTCTGCAAGTGCGCTCCCAAATGCCGCCGCTGCGGGCCCGAAAATCGGGGACACGGCCTCGACGGCATAGCGCGCACGCTTGGCCTTGATTCGGGCTCGGTGCCAGACGGTGCTCGGGGTGTCCTCTTGAAGCCCGCTCACGGACTTACGCAAGGCGGACCATTCACGTGCGACAAGTTTTGGCAGCACCTCTTCGCAAGGTAAGTACGCGTCGTCCTTTACCTTCGGCTCGCGCGCTGCGGTTACCAGATCTTCCAATAGGTACTCATGCCGGTCACTGCGAAGCCCGGCTAGCGCGCCCGCTCGGGCGCTGATCAAGCGGGCCTCCAGCAATCTTTTGATTGCCGTTGGTGCTAGATCGTCATTGGGAGCCAAGATCTTCGCATCCTTGATGAGCCTCTTAAGTAGCACCTCGGTATCGCGTATTGCCCCCATCTCCTGGGCCATCCAAGCTAACTCCTCGGTCAGGGTGGCCGTCCACTCGTCATCAAGCAGCGGACCGAAAGTACGTAAGGTGCTGCGTAGCCGACGGGCCGCAACTCGCATCTGATGCACGGAATCCTCGGCATCGCGCCGCACGCCTACGTCGGCAAAGAGTAAATGCCGCGCGTGCTCCCCAATGATTGAGCGAATTGCGTCGATCGCAACTCCCTCGCGGGTTGTCATTGGCATAGCCGGGATATCCGGCGGCGCGGTAGCGCGTGCACCAAATGCGCTCGCAGCCTTACTTGTTGAACCAGGAACGGCGCCAACATTGATGAAAGCTGCAGCTATCGAATCCATCAGGGCGAGTGCGGTGTCATCCTCGGCATCTAGCGCCTCGACTTCGATCTCGCGGAAACTGGTCGTAGTTTGATTTGCAGTCTCCGAGACGACAACCCGATCATCGACGATTTCGATAATTCCGGAGCCGTTCGAATCCAACACCAAATAAGGGGTACGGCTCGTGGTTACCGTGACCAAAGGTATTAACTGTGCATCTCGAACTAGGGGCGAAACGATGTCGGCGAGGGTGGCAGGCACGACACCGGGTGCCCCCGCTTCGAGTGGCAACTGAAGTTCATCACGTGCGGAACCATCAGCTTTTGCCACGGGGAGTTTGAGATGCCAGCCAGCATCCTTGCCCCCAACTCGCCGGCGCATGGTTATCCGCCACCGGAAGAGCCGAAGCTCAGGAGTGTCGTAGTAGACGGCTGTCATCTCAAATGGCGCACCGGGTTCCCAGGAACCAATTATCGCGCTGCCTTGCAGATCGGGAAACTCGAACTCGGCAGGCACCCGCAGTTTGCGTTCAATTTCGCGGTGTACTTGCGCAGGTGTCACGAAGTACCTCGGTTGCCCGCGATAAGGGTCTCTTGGAAATCGAGGAGTAGGGCACCGTCGGCACTGCGAGTGCGGCGGGTCCATGAGCCATCAGGATTTAAGTCCCACGCTGACGTGCCCGCATCGAAGGCAAGATCGAATAACTCGTTGATCTCGGTGAGATGCTGCGGGTCACGCAACTGTACGAGTGCCTCCACCCGGCGGTCAAGATTGCGGTGCATCATGTCGGCTGATCCGATCCAAAGCTCGGGTACTCCGCCATTTTCGAATCCGTAGCAACGTGAGTGTTCGAGGAATCGGCCGAGGATGCTGATCACGTGGATACTGTCACTAAGTCCCGGCACGCCAGGGCGCAGTGAGCAGATGCCGCGAACCCATATTTCTACGGGAACTCCGGCGGCGGAAGCTCGGTAAAGAGCATCGACTACTTTCTCATCAACAAGTGCATTTACCTTGAATCGGATTCGTGCGGGCCGACCTTGTTCATGGTGCTCGATCTCACGGTCGATCCTCTCTAGTAACCCTGAGCGCACCGAGTGCGGGGCTACGAGCAATCGGTCGTACTCGGTGTTCATCGAGTAGCCGGACAGGACATTGAAAAGATTAGCAACGTCATCACCGACTGACGTGCTGCAGGTGAGCAGGCCGAAATCCTCATACAGACGCGCGGTCTTGGGGTGATAGTTCCCGGTGCCGATATGGCAATAGCGGCGGAGTTGATCACCGTCATTACGCACCACCATTGACAACTTGCTGTGCGTCTTTAAACCGACTAGCCCATACACAACATGGACTCCGGCTTCCTCAAGTTTACGGCTCCAGGCGATGTTGTTCTCTTCATCAAAGCGCGCCTTGATTTCGACGATGGCAAGCACCTGCTTACCCTCTTGGGCTGCGGTGATGAGCGCATCCACAATTGGGGAGTCACCGCTCGTGCGGTAAAGAGTCTGCTTGATTGCGAGCACATTTGGGTCAACGGCGGCCTGCTCAAGAAATAATTGGACGCTAGTTGAGAATGAGTCATAAGGGTGGTGCAGCAAAATATCGCGTTCGCGAATACAGGCGAGGACATCAGGCGCTGATGCCGACTCGACACCAGCAAGTTGCCGTGAGGTCTTTGAGACGAACTTTCGAAGCTTTAGGTCATCGCGATCCAATGCGTAAAAATCCCAGAGTCCGGTGAGGTCGAGTGGGCCGGGTATCCGAAAGACCTCGTGCTCGTTCACGTCGAGTTCGCTCATGAGCAATTCGAGTACGTGCGGGTCGATTGACTGTTCGACCTCAAGGCGTACTGGTGGGCCGAAGCGGCGCCGCATGAGCTCGCGTTCCAGCGCCAGTAGGAGGTTCTCGGCGTCATCCTCCTCGACTTCTACATCCTCGTTGCGGGTTACTCGAAATGAGTGATTCTGCAGAATCTGCATGCCTGGGAATAGATCGTCGAGGTGCGCACCGATTACATCTTCAAGTGGCACAAAGCGCTGGGGTGCAACTTTAACGAATCGGGGCAACGATGGGGGCACCTTGACGCGGGCGAACAGCTCGGTGCCACTGACTGGATTGCGCACCACAACGGCGAGGTTGAGTGAGAGTCCGCTGATATAAGGAAATGGGTGTGACGGGTCCACCGCAAGTGGAGTAAGCACCGGGAACACCTGCGCATCGAAGAATCGGTCCATATCGGCGCGTTCATTTTGAGTGAGGTCTTGCCAGCGGAGTAATTCGATCCCGGCCTCTAGCAGTCCGGGAATGACGTCTGCGTGGAAAACCTGAGCCTGCTCACGCTGCATTGCGTGGGCGCGCTCCCAGATGTTTTCAAGAACTTCGCGAGGGGTGTGGCCGTTCGCGGCTCGAACCGCGATACCGGTGGCGATGCGGCGTTTGAGCCCGGCAACTCGAACCATGAAGAACTCATCTAGATTGCTGGCGAAGATTGCGAGGAATTTCGCGCGCTCTAGAACCGGTAGGCGGTCGTCCTCGGCTAACTCAAGGACCCGCTGGTTGAATGCCAGCCAAGATAATTCGCGATCGAGGAAGCGGTCTACGCTCGTGATTGGCTCCGGGCTCGCGGCAATTGGCGAGTTGTCGGGGTTCTCCTGGCTGACGGTCATGGCCTGATGCTCCCATAGTCAGGTTAACAACTAATGGCGAGCATCCTGCGAATAGAGAACATCGGTGTCCCAGCGCGCAAAACCCAAGCTGGTGTAGAGGGCGATAGCAGGACCATTGGTGGCGTCGACGTAGAGCATCGCCTGAGCGAGGCTGAGGTTTCTCAGGTATTGCAGCCCAACGATGGTGAGCGCCCGGCCGAGGCCGGCACCCTGCCAGGCCGGATCTACACCGACCACGTAAACCTCACCGATCTCCTCGTGCGCATGCGGTGCATGGCCGGATGCCCCATGAACTTTGGTCCAGTGAAATCCGGCGATGTCGCCGGTGGCCGCTGCGATAGCCAAAATGAAGCCTTCGGTCGAAAACCAGGGCTCCTGCATCCGTCGCTGAAGATCCGGCAGCTGCCACCCGCCCTGCTCGGGGTGGTCGGCAAAGGCGCGGTGATTGACAGCGAGCCACGAGTCCATATCCAGTTTGGGATTGAAACTTCGCAGGGTGATACCGGCAGGCAAATTGGGTTGGCTAAGTGGCGCTCGCAGGGATCGACGCATCTGCCAGAGCACTCGACTGTCAATGAAATTCATGGAGCGTGCCAGTGCAATCGCTGCTGCTTGCTCACCATGTGCCCACAGCCGAAGTGGCTGGCCTGGTATTTCGTCGAGCATTGACTGCACGAGGGTGTGCCCGATCCCGTTGCGCCGATATTGTGGATGAACTGCAAGTTCGGCACTCGGGCCGGCGACTTTGTCAGTAGCGTCTAGGTGCGCATACCCGATGAGGATGCCATCGCTACGCATCAGGAAATGTTGGTCGTGTAGGTCGCCACCGTGGCGCACGTGAAGCCAGACGTGCTCTGACAGCGGATGCAGGCCATCGGCATGCGTAACGCGCTCTACTAGTTCTGAGACTTCCTCGGTCTCATCGTCACTTAGATGTGAGGTGACTTCTAGGTCGGGCACGGGATTACGTGCTCGATGCGCGGGCAACAGCCGAGGAGTCCAAAGTCGCCAAGGTGGAGTCGTCGGTGCGCTGGGGCACAAATCGATATCCGACATTTCGCACGGTACCAATCAGCGCTTCGTCCTCCACGCCAAGCTTCGCTCGAAGGCGACGGACGTGAACGTCAACGGTCCGCGTACCTCCAAAGTAGTCGTAACCCCAAACCTCTTGCAGGAGAAGCGCTCTTGTGAAGACGCGACCAGCGTGTTGAGCGAGGTACTTCAAGAGCTCAAACTCCTTAAAGGTGAGATCCAAAGTGCGACCGCGAAGCTTCGCGGTATAGGTGGCCTCGTCGATCATCAACTCCCCACTACGGATCTCCTCGGGCTCACCCGCGGGTGCGCCCTTGATTTCATGCACGCGCGATACCGCTAGCCGCAGGCGCGCCTCAAGTTCAGCGGGTGAGGTGGTGTCAACGAGGACTTCGTCCATGCCCCAATCCCACTGAATGGCCGAGAGGCCACCTTCGGTGGTAACCAAGAGCACTGGCACATCAACCCCGGTTTGGCGGATCAGCCGGGTTAGACCGCGTACCGCTGGCAGATCGCGTCGACCATCAACGATCAAGGCGTCACAGTCGGGTGCCGAAAGCAAGGCGGTGGGCTCGGCTGGCAGGGTCCGCACATGGTGGGCCAGCAGGCTGAGGGCGGGGAGCACCTCAGAAGATGGCTCCATAGCCCGGGTTAACAGGACCAAGCGCATGTGTCCACTCTACCGTCCGGAAGAATAGGTGGATGTTCGCGGACCAGCAGGTGACTTTGATGACCGCTGATGGGCTGCGTATTAGTGCGGCCCATACGGCGGGGCCGAGCCCTGGCGGTCAACTCGCCTTCGTGGTGGTGCACGGTTTCACCGGTGGCTGGCGGCAGGAGCGGGTCCAGAAAGTCATTGCCGGGCTGCGGGATTTCGGCGGGGTAGTTGCACTCGATCTGCGCGGGCACGGGCGATCCGGCGGCAAGTCCACGCTGGGGATGGATGAAGTCCATGACGTCGCAGCCGCGGTCACCTGGGCCCGGGGTCTTGGCTACCAGCAAGTTGTGTCAGTGGGTTTTTCGATGGGCGGATCGGTGGTGGTGCGCGAAGCCGCACTGCACCGCCAAACGACGGCACAGGTAGATGCGGTAGTCAGTGTTAGCGGCACTGCGTTTTGGTACTACCGGGGCACGCCGGTGATGCGCCTTGTGCATCGCCTTGTCGAGACACCTGCCGGCCGAGCTGCGATGCGAACTCGTGGGGTGCGGATCGGTTCCGACCCGTGGCCAACTCCACCACCGATCCCTCCCGTAGAAGCGGCTGCCGAGTTGGGCGGGATCCCGTTGCTGGTTGTGCACGGCACCGTTGACCGCTACTTTCCGGTTGAGCATGCGCATGCGCTGTATCGCGCAGCGATCGATGGCGGAAGTACGCAATCCGAGGAGTGGATAATTGATGGCTTTGGTCACGCGGAGTCAGCAATCGATCGCCAAACCATCGAGGACATCGGGCGATGGGCGGCCAAGCGATGTGAAGGCGACCCGCGCACGATTCTAGGTGATTGCCAATGACTGGCGTTTCTATTGTGCTTGCGATAGTGATTCTGGCTACCGCATTTGGACTCTGGCACCGCTCTAATAGCGGACGGATGAAAACGGTCGACATTCGCACTGCCGGGACCACGGAACATGGTGATGCGATCCTTGATGCGCAGACCATCGGGGTGGACCTTGGCACCCGCGCCACCCTCGTGCAGTTTTCGTCAGCTTTTTGCCAGCCCTGCCGCGCCACTCGGCAAATCCTGATCGAGGTAAGTGGCATGGTCGACGGTGTTGCGTACGTTGATATAGATGCCGAAGCCAATCTGGATCTGGTGCGCGCCCTCGATATTAGGCGCACGCCAACGGTGCTGGTTCTAGATGAGGTGGGGCGCATACGACGCCGAGCAAGTGGCTTGCCAAGAAAGGTCGATGTGATCGCGGCCTTGGGTCAACTCGACTAGGCTGCAAAATCCTTGCAATTAGCCAGCAGACATAAGTACTGAAGGCCACCTAGCAGCTGCTGAGCGGCAACCTATCTTTGCCACATGACAACCACAACCGAAGTTTGCACGCGCGAGCGTATTGACCCTCGGGGGCCTCGGTTCGGGGGCGCCATCACCACCGTGGTGCTGGCCGTCGCGCTGATCACCATGGGCACCCCGGTTGGCTCGGTACTGCTTACGTGGCAGGTGATCGTCTTTGCTCTAGGCGCCTTTGTGGGGTTATGGGCCCAGCCCTATGGCTGGGTTTTCCGCGCCTTCGTCGCACCGCGGATCTCGGCACCGGTCGAGCTGGAGGCGGCGGCCCCACCGCGATTTGCGCAACTAGTTGGGTTTTGTTTTGTCGCATTCGCACTGGCGGCCATTTTTCTCGGGGGTACCTTGATCGCTACCGTCGCGGTTGCTATTGCGCTGGCGGCGGCCTTTCTCAATGCGGCTTTCAACTTCTGTTTGGGCTGTGAAGTGTTTCTACTAGCTAAGCGCCTGTCATTTTCCGGCTGACTTAGTAGGTGAGGGCCTGGACCCCGGGCTGAATTGCTTCCTCGACGAACACCGCGGCGCCGGCGATGCGGATTCCGGGGATCACGTCGGCAGCCTCAATGCCACGTCGCTGGGCGCACTGGGTGCAAACGGTGACGGTACCGGCAGCCAAAATGCCGGTAAGCAGATCCGATAGCGGCGCCGCATGTTCTAGGACGAAATCGTCTGCGCGCCCTGGTAAGGCGAACCAAGCTGCCTCACCGGTTAGCCAAAGCCCAACCCCGACACCGGAGGCGGCGGCCATCGCGGCAACGGTGAAGCCCTGTGAGCAGCGCTCAGGTGCATCAGCGCCGACCATCACTTTGACCAGTAAGCGACGGGACTCAGATCCACTCATAGGGAGTAGGCTGCCGCATGTGTTCGATGCATTGCTAGCCACCCTCCTAATCGGCGCCACTTTGCTGCTTTCCGGCGGCTGTCTTTATCTGGCTTACCGATTGGTAGATGCACCAATGACAGGCGGCGAGTGAGTCATGGCTGCCACCGCGGTCGGGGTTCTCCCTAAGGAGTTGCTGCCGCTTTCTTGGTTGGTTGGCCAATGGGTTGGCGTTGGCACCGGGCAGTATCCAACGATTGAGGATTTCCGATTCGGGCAAGAAGTCTCATTCGCCTGCGACGGACGACCGTTTATTTCCTACTGGTCACGTAGTTGGTTACTTGACGATGACGGCAACCGTGTTCGTCCACTCGGCACTGAAACTGGATTCTGGCGCCCACGCCCGGATAACCGGCTCGAAATGCAACTCGCCCATCCGACCGGCTACGCCGAAGTTTGGTACGGGCAAATTGAAGTGACCGGGATCGAGGACGCAGTCATCACCGGTGCCCGCGCCGAACTTCGCACGGATGTCGTTGCTCGCACGGAGAGCGCCAAGGAGTACACCCATGGCCAGCGGCTCTATGGTTTAGTCGAAGACAGACTGCTCTGGACTTTCGACATGGCTGCAATGGGTCAGCAGATGACCAATCACCTCGCGGCCACCCTTACCCGCATCGCTCAGGGAGCCGAAAGTGGCGAGTGAGGATTGGGATAGGCGCCTGCACGAGCACGGTTTTCGTATAACGCCACAGCGCCAGCTGGTGCTTGAGGCCGTCGAGCGGTTGCAACACGGAACCCCGGAGACCATTTTGGTCGAAGTGCAGCGCACCGCTACGGGAGTGAACCTCTCCACGGTCTACCGCACCCTTGAGGTTCTGGAAAGTGTCGGACTCGTCACCCACGCCCATATCGGGCACGGGGCCCCGACTTATCATGCGGTCGATGAAGAACTCCACATCCATCTGGTCTGTGACCGTTGTTCCTCGGTGGTGAGTGTTCCGGCTGGCGTGGCGGCTACTTTTGTTGAACGCCTGCGCGCGGACCAAGGTTTCACGACTGATATTTCTCATATGGCCATCCACGGGCATTGCTCGAAATGCGAGGGCAAGTCGGGCGAGGATTTAACGGAAGACGAATTGTGACGTCGTTGGACTTGCCGCTTGCGGTGGCCGGGCCAGCCGGATTTGTTGACGAGTCAATCGCGTGGCATTTTGGGGATCCGCACCGCGAACAGCGGTTTCTAGCCGACGGCATGAGTGTCGTGGATATCTCTAATCGCGGGGTGGTCACAGTGACCGGCCCTGACCGGCTCACATGGATGCATACGCTGACAACCCAGCATCTAGAGAACTTGCAGCCGACTGAGTCCGCCTTGGTATTGATTCTGAGCCCGCACGGGCATGTGGAACATGAGCTTCATCTAGTAGACGACGGTGAAACCACCTGGCTCATTGTTGAGCCAGGCACGGCAGATGCCTTGGAAAGATACCTGGTGTCGATGCAGTTTATGTTGCGCGTGTCAATTTCCAATGTCACTTCGAGGTTCGCGGTGGTTTGGGAGCCGGTCGCATCGATTGATGCAAACCACCCGACTTGGTTGGTCCCCGAGCCTTTTGCGAGCAGCGGATTTCGTGGACGCGAGGTGATACTGCCGCGAGAGGAGCTACCCGCGCGACTGACGGGCGCGCCCGAGCGCAGCGGCAGCTGGGCTCTAGAAGCGCTGAGGGTTGCGGCCTCGATGCCGCGGCTCGGGTTTGAAACCGACCACAAGACCTTGCCGCATGAGGTGGGCTGGATCGGCTCGGCGGTCCACCTGCAAAAAGGGTGCTACCGCGGTCAGGAGACCGTGGCCCGCGTGCAGAACCTGGGTAAGCCGCCCAGGCGACTGGTGCTATTGCATCTGGATGGCTCACCGGAGATCCTCCCCGGCCATGGTGCGCGGGTATTTGCGGGCGATAACGAGGTGGGCTGGGTAGGTTCGGCGGCCCGCCACTACGAACTCGGCCCGATCGCGACGGCCATAATCAAACGCAAGGTGCCCGTTGACGCTGTGCTGACAGTTAGAACGGATGAGGGCGATGTGGCAGCGGCCCAGGAAAATACTTTGACGATTTAGGTTTAGATCTGGGCCAGTTGGGAATAACTAGGCCATGACCTCAATTGAGCAACCCCGAATTCATCGGAAAACCGCGATTTCACTCGTTTTGGGCTTAATTCTTACGGCCTTGGCCGCTGGGGTTGGGGTACTTAACGCTCCGAACGCTATGGCCTCGGCCGGCTTGCCGGCACTGCCGCTGTCAACGAGTGGAAGCAAGATCATCGATGCCACGGGAGCCACCGTCACCTTGCAGGGTGTCAACTGGTTTGGCTTCGAGACCGCCAACCATGCTCCCCACGGCTTATGGAGTCGCGACTACAAGGAGATGCTGGCGCAGATCAAAGCCCAGGGCTTCAACACCGTGCGGCTGCCCTTCTCGCTGCAGGCGATGGCTGCATCGACAACCAGTGGCATCGATTACGCAAATGGTCGAAATGCAGCGTTGGCAGGCAAGACCCCACAGCAGGTGATGGACGTAATCATTGACGAGGCCGCAAGGCAAGGCTTGATGATCATCCTTGATAACCACTCGCAGGCAGATGATGGTTTTATGTACGACCTTTGGTACGGACAAAACGGTTTCACCGAAGCGAATTGGATTGGTACCTGGCAGACGCTCGCCAAGCGGTATTCCGATAAACCCAATGTCATCGGGGCTGACTTGAAGAACGAGCCGCACGGTTCGGCCACTTGGGGTACCGGTTTAGCGACTGACTGGCGTCGTGCCGCGGAACTCGCCGGCAATGCTGTGCTTGCGCAGAATCCGAACATGCTTATCCTCGTTGAGGGTATCGAGGGTCAAGTTGCCGGCGGGCAAAAACTTGATCGGCATTGGTGGGGCGGAAACCTCGAGGGGGTACGCGCCAACCCGGTGCGCCTTTCCAAGTCGAATAAACTCGTGTACTCACCACATGAATACGGACCAGGTGTCTTTGCCCAGCCGTGGTTTTCGGATTCGAATCAAGCGTCGATTTTGGCGGACCGTTGGGAAAAGGGCTTTGGCTATCTCGTTGACGCTGGCACGGCGCCGGTCCTTATCGGGGAGTTCGGTGCCAAGAATGTCGGTCTTGATACGACAGAAGGTCGGTGGATTAGGCAGTTTGCTGACTACCTGGGCCGAAAGAACATCAGTTGGACATTTTGGTCGTGGAATCCCAACTCGGGAGATACCGGTGGTGTGCTCCTAGACGATTGGCGGACAATCAACCCTGCCAAGATGGCGTTGCTGCGCTCGTTGATCAACAAAGAGGCAATTGCGTTCGACGGTACCGTTGCGCCGCTGCCGACGCCGACGCCGACGCCGACGCCAACTCCGACGCCAACTCCGACGCCGACGCTGGTAATTAATCCGGCACCCACCACCGGGCCGGCGAATCCGGGGATCACCAATGGCGTTATTACCGCAAAGATCGTCACTGACTCTTCGTGGCCGGGTGGTTGGTGCGGAAAGCTGGGCGTGCAAAACGGCACTAGCAACAAGATCATCATCGATAGAATCGAATTTGATCTTGCGATCGGTGGCGCCGTTTCCACCACGTGGAACGGCACTTTTACTCGGGTCGGTAATCACGTCTTGGTGACGCCACCTAGTTGGGCCGCTGCCGCTGCCAACTCCTCCTTCACCGATACCGGGCTATGTGTTACCGGTGCAGCTCCGGTGGCGGTCATGGCCACTACCCGCATTGTCGGCGCCATCACGCCAACTCCAAGTGTTAGCCCGTCGGTTACCCCGACACTGCCGCCTACTGCCCAGCTCCTCACCGTCACGATGTTGAAGGACTCAACTTGGGATGGCGGGTATTGCCGGTCTGTACAGGTGACGAACACCGGTGGTCAGGAGATCAGCGGCTGGACTTTGAGGTTTAGTTTGCCTACTTCGGTGACTGTCACCCAGTCTTGGAGTGGCAACTTGGTGCGGTCCGGAACTGCTGTGACGGTAACCCCGGCAACCTGGGCGGCGCAATTAGCACCGGGACGCAGTGTTACCTCATTTGGTTTCTGTGCATCAAGTGCCAGCAACCTAAATGGAGCGGCCGAGCCAGCCGGAGCCACGGCGCGTTAAGTCGTTACTTGATGGTGCAGCGTCGCTGGTCAAGAGTTCGGTTAACCGTCTACTTCGACGGTGATAGTCACCGGACCGTCATTGACCAGCGACACTTGCATGTCGGCACCAAATCGACCGGTTGCCACTTCGACCCCACGCTCACGCAAGGAGAGAACGACGGCGTCAACTAGTGGTTCTGCCACCGGCCCGGGCGCAGCTTGGTCCCAAGTCGGCCGGCGGCCCTTTTTCGTCTCTGCGTACAAAGTGAATTGGCTGATGATCAGCACCGGGAGCCTAAGTTCAGCCGCGGAGAGCTCGCGGCTGGCGTCATCGGGAATTTCTACCCGGACCGCCTTGGCATGATCGCGCGAAAACAGCCGCATGTCGTAGATCTTGTTTGCTAGTGCCGTTGCCGTCAGCGCCGTGTCGGTATGGGTAACACCGACGAAGACCACGAGCCCGGGACCGCTGAATTCGCCCACGACCACGCCATCAACGCTGACTTTGGCACCTGCTGCACGTTGCACGACTGCCCTCATGAAGCCAAGCGTGCCATGATTCGCGAGTGGCCTCACACCCGACCGATGCAGTGGTACTCGCGGAGGTATCCCGCAGTGGGTTTGTGGAGGGCGTCCACATTGGCCATGCCGTGATTGTGAGCCCGCAGGGCGAGGTCGTCGAATCTTGGGGGGATCCAAATCGAGTTATCTTCCCGCGTTCATCGAATAAGCCGGCGCAGGCAACGGCACTGGTTAACCTCGGGTTGGACCTACCACCGCACCTACTCGCCCTTGCTGCAGCCTCGCACAGTGGTGAACAGATGCATCTTGACGCAGTACGCGAAATCTTGGGGGGAGCCGGGCTCACCGAAGCGGATTTGCAGACCCCACCGGACTTCCCGCTCGACGACGTAGAGCGGGATTCTTGGATCTTGGCTGGCCGAGATGCCGTGCCAATTGCGATGAACTGTTCGGGCAAGCACGCATCCATGTTGGCGACTTGTGTAATTAATGGTTGGCAGATCAAGAACTATCGTGACCCTTCGCACCCACTGCAACTTGAAATCGCCCGCGGGGTCGAGCGGTGCGCGGGGGAGCCGATCAGGGCGATCGGGGTAGATGGCTGTGGTGCGCCGGTACTGGCGATCTCACTTGCCGGGCTGGCTCGGTCGGTCTCCCGGCTGGTCCAAGGTGATGAGCAATCATCTGGTCGTCGGGTGGTGGACGCGATGCGGGCCTGGCCCCAACAGGTAGGTGGCTCGCGCCGTGACGTCACCGAGTTCATGCGCGCGGTACCGGGCCTGGTCGCGAAGGATGGCGCCGAAGGTGTTTATGTTGGCGCTTTCCCTGATGGCCGCGCCTTTGCGGTCAAGATGGAAGACGGTGCCGATCGCGGGCGCACGGTGACGGTGGCTGCCCTGCTGACGCGCATGGGCGCAGACCCGCAGCCCCTGGCGCCCCTGGCCACCTTGCCATTGCTGGGGGGCGGGGCGCCGGTCGGGCAGGTTGCCAGCATTTTGGCCGGGTGACATAGGTCACGCTAGCCACTGCTAGCACCTGCGTTTGCAATTGCAAGCACCCCCGGGGCATACTGGGGGCATGGCAAGAATCGACGTAAGCGGGCTCGGCGGGTTCATCCGCGAGCAGCGCGACCAGGCGCAGATGTCCGTGCGCCAATTGGCCAAGGCGGCGGAGGTTTCCAATCCGTACCTGAGTCAAGTCGAACGCGGCCTTCGTAAACCCAGTGCCGAGATCCTCGGCCGGATCGCTCAAGGTCTGCGGATCTCCGCGGAAACCTTGTACGTAAGGGCGGGCATTCTGGCGGAGCGGGAGGGGGATGAGGTGGTCACCACGGCCATCGCCTCGGACGCCACGCTCACCGAACGGCAGCGAGCGACGCTGCTGCAAATTTACGCGGCATTTCAGTCTGAGAACCAGGCGCAGGCAACACCAAGAGAGGATGAGAAATCATGACAAGCAAGGTAACCACACCAACCAAGAAGGCCGCCGCTGCGGCGAAGGCCACCACCACCAAAGCAGCCGGCAGCGCCAAGGCCACCACGGCGAAGGCGGCGAGCACCGCTAAGGCGAGTTTGCCATTTGAGCTGCCGAAGTTCGAGCTGCCGAAGTTTGAGCTGCCGAAGTTCGAGTTTCCAAAGATCGATCTACCTAAAGTTCAGCTACCCAAAGTGGATCTGTTGAATCTCAATGTCGGTGACATGGTCACCGGCGCGCGCACGCGGGTGGAAACCAGAGCCACGGATGTGCGCAACTCGGTGAATCACGGCGTGACTTTGCTTCGTGAGGTAGTTGGTCTCTAACGCAGTTTGTTTACGCGTCTAACGCGATTCGATTTCGTTTACGGCGGGCCCGTGCCAACAGGTGCGGGTCCGTCCGCGTTTCACCAACCGCCCTCGGCGCGCCGGTTGTAGCGCACCTCGGTATCGCCTAGGTCAAATACGAGCAGCTTTTGCTCGGTGAAGCGCTCGAGGAACCATTGCGAGAGTTCGCGACCCACGCCACTGTTACCGGTGCCACCAAATGGTGCGAGCTGGTCCCAGTAGTTGCTTGTCTCGTTAATGTTCACGGTGCCGTGCTGCAATGCCTCGCCCACCCGCCAAGCGGTCGCCAGATCGCGGGTCCAGAGCGAGGCGATGAGTCCGAGCTTGCTCGAGTTCGCTATGGAAATCGCCTCGGGTATCGAGGAAATCTTGATAATGGGCGCAACCGGCCCGAAAGTCTCCTCACGGGCAATCGTCATCTCGGGTGTGACCCCGGTGAGGATCGTGGCCGGGTAGAACAGACCGTCCTGCGGTCCGTGCTGGGTAACCTCTGCGCCCTGGGCACGTGCGCCCTCGACGTGATCGACCACGCGAGCGAGCGTCGCGGAGTTTCGCAGCGGCCCCATGTCGGTGTCATCTAGGCCGGGGTCGCCGATACGTAGTTGCGCGACCCGCGCCTTCAGCTTCGAAACGAACTCATCGTGGATATCGGCGTGGACCAGGAGCCGTTCACCCGAGGTGCAAACCTGCCCGGCGTAGTAGAAGCAGGCGTTCATCGCGCCCTCGACGGCCGCATCGATATCGGCATCGGCAAGGACAATGACCGGGCCATCACCGCCGAGTTCCAACAGGTGCGGGCGAAGCGCGGCCTTCTCCGCGATGCGCAGACCGGTGGCGGTGGAGCCGGTGAAGAAAATCCCGTCAACGTCGCCATGCTCCACGATCGCAGCACCGACATCACCCATGCCATGCACGACATTGAGAACACCCGGGGGTAGCCCGGCCTCGGTGCAGATTTCGGCGATCATGTTGCAACAGATGGGGGAGAACTCGGATGGCTTCCAGACGGCAGTATTTCCGGCCGCGATGATGTGGGCGAGGGCAATTGACGCGATGTCGGTGGGGAAGTTGTAGGGCGTGATGACACCAACGACACCTAGCGGGCGATGCGTCAGGACGAGCCGCTTGTTGTTTGTCTGCTCCTGAGTTGATGGGAAAGACAGTCCGCGGTGCCGCAGCACCTCCTCGCCAGCCTTCTGCCATGACGGTGCTGCGTACTCGTGTACCTCCTCGCGCGCTTCCGCGACGGTCTTACCGATCTCGATAATGAGGACTTGGGCAACCTCCTCGGCGCGGGCGGCGAAGAGAGCGTGGATTCGGCGCATGATCTTCACCCGCTCGATCAGCGGGGTGGCGGCCCAACCGGGCTGCGCTGCCCGGGCGGCCGTGACTGCTCGTGCAACGTCGGCGACGTCGCAGCGTGCGACGTCTGCGATCAGCGCACCCGACTGCGGGGAGTGCACCGCAAAGGTGCCGCTGGATCCTTCGACCCATGAGCCGTTGATGAGTGCTTTTGTCGGCAGTGTCTGTGCCATGTGATTCCACCCTCGTCGAAGAAACCATTTCGCTGACCTGAATTCGCTTTAGAGAGTAGCCGATGAACCGCGCGAAAGGGTCGTGCAGGAACAGATCGATTGGGGCCTAGTGGCAACGGGACGAGACTTACGCGGCCGGGTCAACCCAGCGCAAGTCTTTGAATCTGCCGAAGCCCCGATCAAATGAGACCCACGTCGCGTTGATTTCCATTGCTGCCGCAGCGAGCCAGACGTCGGTGACGTCATGTGCACGTGGTCGATTGCGGTCGAGTAGATCACGGAAAATAGGCCAGTGCCCCGGCCCCGGGTTGATGATCTGCACGAACGGTGACCGGGTGAGTGCGTCGACCACACCGAGCGCTGAGGTGAGATCAAGTGGCTCCTTGAGTACCCGGCGGCTGGTCACCACCCGGATGAACCCGGAGATCACGGTAGAGAAGAGACCAAGTCCCTCTGGTGCTCTGCGCAGATCTTCAAGTGCGTCCCTGGCCGTTGCGTGGTTTGGCGAGGTCGAAATAACTGAATCAAGGAGTACGTTCACATCAACGCAATGCATGGAAGGCCCCCTTCATGTCAGTGCTCATCAGTGCTCATCAGGGCTCACCAGTGCTCACTAGGGCTCATCAAGAAGCTCGCTGAGTGCGGCGTTGCTGTCTAGGTCAATCCCGGGCTGCAGGCCCCCGCCGCTGAAGAGCGGCAACGGTGGCAGTTCGCGGTCAGCGCCATCAAGGGCTTGCCTTCGCCGCGCGAGCAGCAGGCCGATCGCATCCTCGATCACCGAGCCAACCGAGCAGCCCTGATCAGCAGCAACCTGCCGAATCTCGCGGTAAATGTCATCACGAATGGTCAGGGTCGTTCTCATGCCTGCATCTTAGCATCACCGTATCGCATCAAGATGCAAACAACCGGTCCTTGGTATGACCAGCCGAATTTGCTATCCAACCGAACCGCTATAACGTTCAGCACATGTTTGGGGCCGTGCAAGACCTCGTAATGCTGGCGCTGTGGGTGATCACACTTGGGGTAAAGGCATTTGCCTTTATCGACTGCGTTCGTCGTCGCCCTGATGCCTTCCCCGCGGTCGGCCGCCAGACCAAAGTGCTGTGGCTGATCCTCACCGGTCTGGCCGCACTTACCGGCGTATTGCCGCAATTGACACTATCGATCTTTGGCATCGCGGGGATCGTCATTGCCTTGATTTATCTGTTCGACATTCGCCCGCGCATCATTGACATCACCCGTCGCTAGTTTGCGATGACCGCGATTGGGGTATCACGCGGAGACCTCACGAAGTCCAACTGCGATGTATTGGTTAACGCGGCGAACTCTGGGCTACTAGGTGGTGGTGGCGTTGATGGGGCAATCCATCGCGTTGGCGGCCCGGAAATTATGCGGGAGTGCGAGGAGATACGGGCTACGCGTTACCCACAGGGGCTCCCGGCCGGTCAAGCGGTGTCAACGAAGGCAGGTGCGCTGCCGGCCAAGTGGGTGGTTCACACCGTCGGCCCGATGCACTGGGAGCATGTCGGAGGCGGCGCTGACCTGTTAGCGGATTGCCACCGAAATGCGTTAGCGATCGCTGATCAACTTGGTGCGACATCGATCGCCTTTCCGGCCATTTCCTGCGGGGTAAATGGCTGGTCGGCAACCGACGCAGCACTCGAAGCTTTCGAGGCGGCTTTACTTCTTGCCCTGGGCCGCCACCGCGGCGGCGGCAGCAACAGCGCCCTCGGGGTCTAGGTACTCACCACCTGGCACGATTGGCTTCAGGTTCTCGTCAAGTCGATAAACGAGCGGGATGCCGGTCGGGATATTTAGTGCCGCGATGTCATGATCCGAAATCCCATCAAGGTGTTTCACCATTGCGCGCAGTGAGTTACCGTGCGCTGCGACCAGCACGGTCATGCCGGCGCGCAGATGCTCAGCGACAATTACATCCTGCCAATAAGGCATCAATCGATCAACCACATCGGCCAGGCATTCGGTTGCCGGCAGTGCCTCGGGGGGAAGGGCGGCGTAACGCGCGTCACCGGTCTGCGCCCACTTGTCGTCAGCATCTATTGGCGGTGGCGGGATGTCATAGGAGCGGCGCCAAAGCATGAACTGCTCTTCACCGTACTGCTCCAGGGTCTCCTTCTTATTCTTACCCTGCAGTGCACCATAGTGACGTTCATTCAAGCGCCAATTTCGCACGACCGGAATCCAAAGTCGGTCGCAGGCGGCCAGGGCCAGTTGCGAAGTCTTGATCGCTCGCTGTAGGACCGAGGTGTGAACGACGTCGGGGAGGATCCCGGCCGCCGCCAGTAGCTCGCCACCGCGTATTGCCTCGGCCCGACCTTTATCGGTTAGATCGACATCAACCCAACCGGTGAAAAGGTTCTGTGCATTCCAGACGCTTTCGCCGTGGCGGAGCAAAATCAAGGTGTAAGGCGCATTGGTCGAACTTGCAGTGGTCGCAGGTGAAGTGCTCATAGGTACATCCTGCCCGATGCCTAGTTGGGGTCGCTCGCCTGATCGACTTCAGCCAAGTGGGCGAACGCGGCTAAATTGGCCGTTGACTCGCCACGGGAGGTGCGCCAGGCCCACTCCCGTTTAATTGCCGAGGCGAAACCGAGCTCGAGAATCGTGTTGAAGGCCCCGTCTGAGTACTCCAAGACGGAGCCGAAAACCCGGTCGAGTTCATCCGGCGTGATCGAGTCGAGTGGGAGGCGGCCGGTTAGGTAGATGTCACCTAGGTGGTCAATGGCGAATGCGACCGCATACATGCGTCTATTGCGCTCGAGTAACCAACGATAGACGGCTTCATGGTTCTCATCAGGGTTGCGCGAAACAAATGCATTTATGGTGAGTGCGTGAGTGCCGAGCGTGATGGACATATTGGTCTGCAGCTTGTGCTCACCAGGTAACGTGATCACGAAGGTTTCGTTGTTGACTTGTTCATAAGGTAACTCAGATGCGGACAAGTATTCGGTGAGCGCCGCAGCAGCGCTTTGCTTGGTCATGATCGGCGCATCCAGATCAACTTCGGGGCCCTCAAGGCGTCGCAACGAGTTTGGTGGTTGAGGTTCGGTTTGCCATTGCTGCGCGGTAGGTCGCTATCAGACCAGCGGTGGTTGCGCTCCAGCCGAAGGTTGCGGCGTGCATTCGAGCACCTGCTGAAAGCTCGTGCAAACGACCGGGGTTGTTGATTAGTGCGCTAATTGCATGTGAGTAGTCAATTGGATCGTGGCTGCCGATTAGTACCCCGCTGACACCGTCGGCAACGGCGGTGCGAAGTCCGCCGACACTTGATGCTACGACCGGCGTGGCGCACGCCTGGGCTTCGACAGCAACCAATCCGAAGGATTCGGAATACGAAGGAACGACAGCTAGGTCGGCGGCCCGGTACCAGTCGGCGAGGGTCTGCCGGTCACCGGGCGGCTCGAAGCGAACCAGGTTGGTAAGACCTAGTTGCGCAACAAGGTCGGTGAGGGCGGTCGGCTGATCCAAGCCACTGCCCGATGGACCACCGCAAATGGTGATTACCAGGCGATCGCGAAGGGTCGGGTCCGACTGCACCAGGTGGGCAGCGGCTTTGATCAGGATGTCGGGAGCCTTGAGCGGTTGGATACGCCCGACGAACAGGAGCACAACTTGCTCTGGCCGCAGCCCGAATCGAGCTCGCGCTTTCGATTTGTCACCGGGGGCGAAGACATCTAGATCGACTCCGGGGTGGACGACATCAATTCGCTGTGGATCCGCGTCGTACAGGTTAATCAACTGATCGGCCTCATCGCTGGTATTGGCCACCAAGCGGTCAGCTGCCGCAATCACCTGCTCTTCGCCGATGACCCGCATCGCGGGCTCGGGTGTGTCGCCCGCAGCCAATTCGGCATTCTTAACTTTTGCCATCGTGTGCATGGAATGCACGAGTGGCACCTGCCACCGGTCAGCCGCCAACCAGCCGACTTGCCCCGACAGCCAGTAGTGCGAGTGGATTAAATCAAACCATCCTTCTGGGTGGGCTGCCTCAACTCGCATTACGCCGGCAGAGACGGCGCATAACTGGGCTGGGAGATCCTGCTTGAGCAGGCCCTCGTATGGTCCCGCCGTCACATGACGCACCTTGACTCCGGGCATGAAGTCAATTACCGGCGCCAAGTTGGACGCCGTGGCTCGGGTGAATATTTCCACCTCGATCCCGCTCTCCGCCAATCTGCGTGCGGTCTCAACAACGTATACGTTCATGCCGCCCGCATCACCGGTGCCGGGCTGATCAAGTGGTGAGGTGTGAATGGAGAGCACCGCGATGCGACGTGGTGCTGGCTTGCGTCGCTGCATGCGGGTTAACTCCCTCCGAAAATGGGTGACATTTCAGTTGCTAGGTGATATCAACCGCTACGTATGGTTCGCCCGTCACCACATTGACCACCCGCCGAGTTACCGAAACAGCATGATCGGCGTAGCGCTCGTAATACCTCGACAATAAGGTCACATCAATCGCTGCTTCAACCCCATGTTTCCACGTAGGTGAAAGCACGATGGTGAATAATTCGCGGTGCAGATTATCCATCTCAGCGTCATGGTGTGCGATATCGGTGGCGAGCGAGACATCTTTATTCGCGATCACTGAACCGGTTTTCGAGACTATGGCTTCGGCGACACCACCCATGATTGCGAAAGTGGCACGAAGCTCCTGTGGTACCGAAGGCTTCGGGTAGCGCATCCGAGCCTGCTTGGCGATGTGCTCCGCAAGGTCGCCCATGCGTTCAAGTGAAGTTGCAATACGCAGGGCACCAATTACCAAGCGCAGGTCTGCTTCGGTTGGATGCCCCAACGAGATAATATCGAAGCAGCGCTCCTCAACCGAACTACACAAAGTGTCGATGCGAGCGTCCGACTCGATCACCTTCTCGGCCATAGAAAGATCCGCATCGAGCAGTGACTGAGTTGCCTGATTCATGGCCGAGCCAACGAAGCGAGTAATTGCGACGAGGTCTGCGTTGACCTCATCGAGCTTGTCTTGATAGGAATCAGCCATCTTGACCTCACCTCACCCGCGGAAGGGCCCGCGCCGTCGGAAGCAAAGCGTACGCGGTACCCAATTTCATCGCAGTGTCGATGTACAGCAGATGGTCAAAAGGTTAACAATGCGTGCTGAAAGTGAATCCTGCGCGAACCCCCGGCGACCTACCGCTGCCGTATTCGTTTCCTAGCCACTTGCGGCCTATCCTTAGAGGGTGGCGGGACAACGGGTGACTTCGGCGGCGAGCGCCCCGCGCCTTGCTGCGGTCTCGCATCGGGATTCAACCGCGGGTGTGCCCGAGGAAATCATCCGGGTTCTCAGTGTGTTGCCGTCGGCCTCGCTTGTGGTTGCCGCAGATGGCACGGTATTGCGGGCGAGTGCCCGAAGCATGGCCCTTGGGCTGGTGAGTCGAAATATGGTGACCATCCCAGACATTGCTCATCTCATTGAGCGGGTAGCCGAGGACGGCGCGGCCCGTGAGCAGGAGATGCGAGTACGTCGGCCCCCGCTTGGTCGCGAGCTGTTGGAGTTGCGGGTGCGAGTTGCGGCTCTGGGCACTGGCGCACTCTTGGCTCTTATTGATGACCTAGCCGAAGAGCGCAAGGTCGACGCGGTGCGCCGTGACTTCGTCGCGAATGTGAGTCACGAGCTTAAGACACCGGTTGGCGCCCTCGCATTGCTCGCTGAAGCTGTACTTTCCGCAAGTGATGATGCGGTGCAGGTGCGCCACTTCGCGGAACGTATGCAGATTGAGGCCGGCCGGTTAGGCAATTTGATTCAAGATGTAATTGACCTGTCGAGATTGCAAGGTGATGATCCCCTCACTCATGCGCAGGTGATCAGCGTGGATGAGTTGGTAAATCGCGCGATCGACGAAGTTCGCACCATAGCCACGAGCAGCGATATTGAGTTCATCGAATCTGTTGATAGTGGGGGCGCCGTCTATGGCGACCTGAGCCAAATTCAGACCGCTGTGCGTAATTTACTCGCGAATGCCATCTCGTATTCACCCGCATCGACAAGGGTCGCGGTTGATACGAAGATCAACGGTGGCTTGGTCGAGATTGTCGTCAAGGATCAAGGGATTGGTATTCCTTCACATGAACTCGATCGAGTATTTGAGCGTTTCTATCGCGTTGATCCAGCGAGATCACGACTGACCGGTGGCACGGGCCTTGGGCTCGCAATCGTCAAACATGTATGCCAAAACCACGGTGGTGAATGCACGGTATGGTCTGAAGTTGGGGTTGGTTCGAGTTTTACGCTCCGCCTACCTGCGTATGTAGCACAAGAGCCCGGAACCACCGAAGATGTCACATGGGATGCTGTGACAATCCACGAGCAAGAGGTGCTGTCGTGACCCGAATTTTGGTAGTTGAAGACGAGGAATCTTTCTCCGAGGCGCTTTCCTTCATGCTTCGCAAAGAAGGCTATGAGGTGGCGGTGGCCGGTGACGGCAACAAGGCGCTCGAGGAGTTCGAGAAGAACGGTGCGGATTTGATTCTGCTTGATCTGATGCTGCCTGGCGTCTCAGGCACCGAGGTCTGCCGGCAGGTTCGCGCTAAGTCTCTTGTGCCGATCATCATGGTCACGGCTAAAGATGGTGAGGTTGACAAGGTCGTTGGGCTCGAACTTGGCGCCGACGACTATGTGACCAAGCCATTTTCCTCACGCGAACTACTCGCCAGAGTGCGCGCGGTGTTGCGTCGGCATGGTGATTTCGAGGAAATATTGCCACTTGTAGTTGAAGCCGGCCCGGTGCGTTTGGATATAGACCGTCACATTGTCAGCGTTCGCGGTGAAGTAGTTGCGATGCCGCTCAAAGAGTTCGACTTACTCGAGGTTCTTGTTCGCAACAGTGGTCGGGTTATCACCCGCTCGCAACTGATTGATCGGGTCTGGGGTCACGACTACGTCGGCGACACCAAGACACTCGACGTGCATGTAAAAAGGCTGCGCGCCAAGATCGAAGAGGATCCGGCTAACCCGGTGCACCTGCTAACCGTTCGTGGCCTCGGCTACAAGATGGACAACTAGCTAGTAGCAGGCAAAGTTTCTGGTTCAGGCGCAAGTCCGGCATAGATACCGGTAGGCGGAACGGTCAGCACGCTTAGCAGCACTATCCCGGCATCCCGGAACTGAATCTTCACCGGAACATAGGTGCTCACCGGCGCGGTAAATTCATAGGAATTAATCCAATTTGAGCTGTTGTAACCAAACGAGACAGCGGCGCCAGCGCCAAGTTCACCGGCACCGGGTGTGACATAGACGGGTTTGTTGTCGATCTCAAGGCCGATTAGCGAATCCGGTGCATCGCCTTGGTTGACTAGGGTGGTGGCCAAGGTTGCCGTGCCAGCGGCGTCTGGTCCGAGCACCAATGTGGCATTTTCGATGCGAATCTCCCCGATCTGCGCCTGGGTGCCGTTGCCAGAGTTCATCAGGCTCTGCTCATAGGTGTTCGCCCGAAACCCGCTGTAGCAGCCGCTTAATGTGGCGGTCAGCGCGACGGCGATGGTCGCAAGTGCAAGGGCGGGGCGGGTGGCGTGCGGCCGGCGCGTAAGTGAGGTCACAGGCAGAGGGTAGCGGAGCAAAAGGCACCGTCGCGAGCGGATCCCGTCCACGCGGGCCGTGAGCGGAATGGATCCGGTCCACCCGACTGAATCTCGCGAGGAATAATGAAAGGGGAATATTAAAAGGGGGGTGGGAACCCATGACGATGATGGCGTGATTCCGCGATCGCAAGTCGCCACCAGGAATGACCCGAAGTTCGCGGAGTTGCGAACCCGGATCTACGAGAAGGTCCGCGGTATTTAGCAGGTGTTTGCCTGCCTTTTTGGGGTGTGATCCACCCCAACCTGGGCGTGGTATTCTTAGCCCCTTCGAGAGGGGCTTTCCTACATGGCTTTCAACGTCGGTGACACCGTCGTCTATCCACATCACGGGGCGGCACTCATTGAGGCTGTTGAGATCCGGACGATCAAGGGCGAGGACCGCGAGTACCTAGTTTTACGGGTGGCTCAGGGTGATTTGACCGTTCGCGTCCCCTCCGACAACGTCGATTTGGTGGGCGTCCGCGATGTCGTCAATGCCGAAGGCCTAGATCGGGTATTTAACGTTCTACGCCAGCCATACACCGAGGAGCCGACCAACTGGTCGCGCCGGTACAAGGCAAATCTTGAGAAACTCGCCTCGGGCGACGTCATCAAGGTGGCCGAGGTGGTCCGCGATCTTTGGCGCCGCGAGCGCGAGCGCGGTCTGTCGGCGGGCGAGAAGCGGATGCTGGCTAAAGCCCGGCAGATCTTGGTGAGTGAACTCGCCCTCGCGGAGAAGACCAATGAGGACAATGCCGAGGCGATCCTCGACGAGGTCCTAGCTTCCTAGCGGGTGGTGATCTAAATGGGGCGAACCGCTGCCCTGGTGCCCGCGGCCGGCCGGGGCGAACGCTTGGGCCCTGGTACCCCGAAGGCTTTACGTCAACTTGCTGGTGTGCCGATGTTCGTGCACGCGGTCAATGCACTCACCGAGTCACGGGCGGTCGATCTGGTGATTGTTGCCGTTCCCGCTGCCAGCGTCGACGAAGTAAGTGCGCTGCTGGTTCAGCAGCAATTCTCAGCCGACGTCAGTGTCGTAGCCGGTGGTGATACGCGACCGGAGTCGGTGGCGCGCGCGTTGATTGGCCTGCCGGCTGACGTTGATGTAGTTCTCGTGCATGACGCCGCCCGGCCACTTGTGCCACCGGAGTTGGTGAGCGCAGTGGTGGCCGCAGTACGCCAAGGTCACCTTGCAGTGGTTCCCGGTGTCGCGATGGTCGACACCGTCAAAGAGGTGGACGCGAAATCCGATGTCACTTCGACACCGCCTCGAGCAACACTACGTGCGATACAAACTCCACAGGGCTTCACCCGCGAGGTGCTGCAGGCTGCACATGCCGCCTTGGATGTTGACGAAGCAACCATCACCGATGATGCTGGCATGGTAGAGCGCATGGGGGTGGTGGTGCATGTGATCGAGGGCCATGAGGAAGCCTTCAAAGTCACGCGTCCGATTGACCTAATCTTGGCCGAGGCAATTCTCGCGAAGCGGCGGGCCGCCGGTGGCGTCTAATACCCAACGGCCGCCGATACCACTTGTGGGTATCGGGGTGGATGTGCACGCCTATGACGCAACCAGACCGCTTTGGCTGGCCGGCTTGTACTGGCCCGATGCCGTTGGGCTCAGCGGGCATTCAGACGCCGATGTCGCCGCGCATGCGATTTGCGATGCCCTGCTCGGGGCCGCCGGCCTCGGTGACCTTGGATCGGTTTTCGGCACTGACGACTCTAAGTATTCGGGAGCCTCCGGGGTGACCTTGTTATCCGAGGTAGCGTCCGTGGTGCGGCAAGGTGGGTTCATGATCGGCAATGCCAGTGTGCAGATAATCGGCAATCAACCCCGAGTTGGGTCGCGGCGCCAAGAGGCCCAAGACGTGCTCTCGGCTGCTATCGGTGCACCGGTCCGGGTTTCTGGTACCACCACTGATGGCCTTGGCTTGACCGGGCGCGGCGAGGGGCTAGCGGCAGTGGCCGTTGCCAGTGTCTTGCCCACCGCTGACTAGACCTAGGATCTTGGGTTATGACAACTCAGATCCCCGAAGAGGTAAAACCGTGGTTTGATGACCCGGAATTCGCGACCATCGCCACCTTGCTCCCTGATGGCCAGCCGCACCTGTCAGTTGTCTGGGTTGAGCGCGACGGCAATGACTTGCTGGTCTCCACCGTCAAGGGGCGCCGCAAGCACCTAAATATTGAACGGGACCCGCGGGTCACCCTCTTGGTTTACCCAAAGGACAACCCCTACTCATATGTTGAGGTTCGAGGCACGGCCACAATGACCGAAGCGGGTGGCCGAGAGTTGATCGACCGAGCCGCGAAGGCGTATATGGGCCTGGATAGATACGCCTTTGATGACGGCACCGATAACGTGCGGGTGGTCGTCCGCATCACGCCGGAAAAGATCGTCACGCTCCAGCGGTAGCCTGTGCCTGTGCCTTCCGTTCTGTCCTTATATGACACTGCCACGCGCTCGGTGCGCGAGTTCATCCCGATAACCCCAGGCCAGGTTGGCATTTACCTTTGCGGGGCGACCGTGCAGGCGCCCCCGCACGTCGGGCATATTCGCAGTGGGGTGGCCTTTGATGTGTTACGCCGGTGGTTGACCGGTCAGGGCATGGACGTCACCTTTATTCGTAACGTCACCGATATTGACGACAAGATCATCCATAACGCGGGCCATGATGATGTCCCTTATTGGGTCGTCGCGATGCGCAATGAGCGGGCCTTCAACCGGGCGTACGATGCGCTCGGTTGCCTACCGCCAACTTATGAACCGCGTGCGACCGGACACATTCCCGAGATGATCGCGATGATGCAACGATTGATCGCTTCGGGGTTTGGCTATGCGGTCGACGGCGATGTCTATTTTGATGTTCGTGCTTTTGACGGCTACGGCAAGTTAAGTGGTCAACGCATTGATGACATGTTGGCATCGCCGGACTCCCAAGCGCAGATCAAACGCGATGCCCGTGATTTTGCAATGTGGAAGTCGGCCAAGCCGGGTGAACCGCTTTGGGAGACCCCTTGGGGCCCGGGCCGTCCGGGATGGCATATTGAGTGCTCGGCGATGGCCGAGAAGTACCTTGGTCCGCATTTTGATATCCATGGTGGCGGACTCGACTTGATTTTCCCGCATCACGAGAATGAGATAGCGCAATCGAAGGCCGCAGGCAACCCGTTCGCCAACTATTGGGTGCACAACGCGTGGGTTACGACCGCTGGCGAGAAGATGAGTAAGTCACTTGGTAATTCCTTGTTGGTTGACGAGGTCATCAAGCGCGTTCGCCCGATTGAGTTGCGCTACTACTTGGTAGGTGCGCATTACCGCTCAATGCTTGAGTACTCCGATGAATCGGTAAACGAAGCCGGGCAAGGGTTTCGCCGGATTGAAGGATTCTTGCAACGTGGCCACGAATTCCTAGGCACAGATCCACATTTGCTTACCCCTGATCCCTCATCTAGACCTGAGGCATTTGACGCGGCGATGAATGACGACCTCGCAGTACCGCAGGCATTCGCAATACTCCATGAGACAGTGCGCGGTGGCAATGCTGCGCTGACCACGAAGGACTCGGGCCTGGTAACCGAGGCATTGTCGGCGACTATCGCGATGCTCGACATCCTTGGCCTTAATCCGTGGTCGCAGTCCTGGGCGAAGGTAGGTCGAGCCGACACTGATTCAGTAATCGATGCGTTGGTGCAGGTGGCACTAGAACAAAGGCAAGAAGCTCGGGCGCGTAAGGATTTTGCCGCGTCCGATGCTATCCGCGATGGCCTTGATGCCATCGGTATCCGCATCGAGGACACCCCCCAAGGTGCCCGCTGGACTTTGGAGCAATAGTCATGGCCGGTAATTCACAGCGTCGTGGCGCTATGCGAAGTGAGGGCAGCAAGAAGGGGGCGACGGTTGGCTCGGGGGGTCAGCGCCGCAAGCAACTCAAGGGCAAAGGCCCGACACCGAAGGCGGTTGAGCGTCCGCACCACCCTGCTGGGCGGCGTGAACGTGCGTCAGTCCGCATTCAGGAGACAGCTAAGAAGACTGCTCGCCCGTCTAGTGGTCGCACACGCGACACCGCTGATCTACTTATCGGGCGCAACTCCGTGGTTGAGGCGCTACGGGCACGAGTACCAGCCAAGGCCCTATACGTTCAGGTTAAATTGGACGCCGACGATCGGCTGCGCGAGGCACTGCGCTTGGCGGTCGCGCAGAACGTCCCGATGTTCGAAATTTCCCGAGCCGATCTTGACGAAATGACTCACAATGCCGTGCATCAAGGCTTGGTTCTCACAATGCCGCCATATGAGTATGCCGACCTTGCGGCTATCAGCGGGGGCCGACTCCTCGTCGCACTCGATGGGGTGACCGACCCGCGCAATCTGGGTGCGGTTGCCCGGTCAGCTGCGGCCTTTGGCGCTGATGGCATCGTCATCCCGACCCGGCGTGCAGCGGGTATCAGCGCTGGGGCGTGGAAGACGTCGGCCGGAGCTCTGGCGCGCGTGCCTGTTGCCCAGGTGCCGAACCTGACTCGCGCCTTGCAGTCCTTGCAAAAAAAGGGCTTCACCGTCATTGGGCTGGCCGCCGATGGTGCCACGAACTTAGGTGGCCTGCCGGTAGACACGTTGACCGATCGGGTGGTAGTTGTTATCGGGGCTGAAGGCGAAGGCTTATCCCGGTTGGTGGGTGAGACCTGCGACTGGCTAGCGCGAATAGATATGAACAGTGCTACGGAGTCCCTAAACGCTGCTGTCGCTGCGGGCATTGCCTTGCACGCGGTGTACGCGGCTCGTGCTTAAGCGCTGGGCCTAATTCACCTGTTCTTCCTCAGGTAGCGGGTTTCGCACCTTTTTCCCGAGTGCGTTAGCAACTAGTGGAAAAACCAGAACGGAAAGCGCGCCAGCGCCAACCAACCCGGCCGCGTTCTGGGGCATCATCTCCCCGGCCTCGACTTGCAAAGTGGTGATCGCGACGATCATCGGAAGCCCGGTGGCAACAAGCAAGGAGAAGCGCCCGCGCTGGAAGGCATCCGGTATCGCCTTACGGTAAATAAAGAATTGCGGTAGCCCGCGAACCAGCAGCATTAGCACGAAGAAAACAATTAGGACAAGGGGATTCTGAATAATAGACATGACATCTAGGTTTGCGCCGGAGACAATGAAGAAGATTGGTACGAAGAATCCGAACGCAATCCCTTCGATCCGACCATGCAACATGGAGTCTTCACTACGTGGTGCGTAGCGGCGCACGATGATCCCGGCGATGAAGGCACCAAGGATTGCATCCAACCCAAAACCTGAAGCCAGAGTCAAGAGAAATATGAGCAGCAACATGGTGATGCGCACCGCGGTTTGTGAGCTGGTGCCATACCCGCGCTGCAGCACCGCCCGCACCCGATGGTTGTTCATTCGTTGTGGTAGCAGTGCCACTATCAAGGCGACAATCGCGAACCCGACAAGGGAGAGGATTGCAACGAATGATGACTGGGTGCCGAACAAAATCGCGATTGCGATGATCGGGCCAAACTCGCCCCACGCCCCGGCCCCCATGAAAAACAGCCCAAACCGGGTTTTAGACTCGCCGGCATCGCGCAGCACCGGCAGCAAGGTGCCGAGGGCCGTTGTGGTCAGCGCGATCGCCACCCCTAAATAATCTTGAACGAAACCAATGGCGTAAAGCCCGCCGGTTAGCAGGCCGGCGAGGAGTAGTGAAGCGCCCCAGCCGATGGCGGCGAGCTTGCCATTCTTGCCGGAGATGGCGGTTCGCTCTAGTTCATTTCCGGCTAGGAAGAAAAGCAGGCCCAAGCCCATCTCGGCGAGTAGATCAATGGCGGCGTCGACCTGAATCCAGTTGAGGATGTATGGGCCGAAGATGATCCCCCCGACCAGGAGCAACACCACCTCGGCAACCTTGACCCTGGTGAGCCCGACGATCAGCGGCACGATGGCGGCGATTGAGACGATGACGAGTAGAGAGGTTAGATCCGATTGCACGCTGGGCAATCTACGGCACGGGGCTGCGGCTGTGAGAGCATTGCCGGATGTCAGCGCCCGTGGTCGGTGTCTCCGTCTATTTCGAGCAGGCCAAATGGGGGGCTTGGGATATCAAGGCTGCCGAACTCCCGCACTGGTACTTGGATCTATTCCAGGATGCGGGCGGGCGCATCGTGTTGCTGCCCCCTGCGACCAACGCCGACGCATTGGACCGCCTCGACGGATTAGTACTTGTCGGTGGCGCCGACGTCGATGCACGCCGCTACGGCGCCGCACCCCATGTGACGGCGGATGCGCCACGTGAGTCAAGGGATGAATCTGAAACCGTGCTCTACCGGGGTGCACGGGAGCGTGGGATGCCCGTGCTGGGTATCTGCCGCGGCCTACAGATCATGGCGGTTGCCCACGGCGGCACGCTGATCCAGAACCTGCCCGATCTTGGCCTGGCCACGGTGCACCGCGAAGTGCCCGGGCAGTTCGTGGAACACGAAGCGACTTTCGCCCCCGGCTCGCTGATTGCGCAGGTAATGGGCACCACCGCAACCACTGTTAACTCCTCGCATCACCAAGGCATTGACAGCCCCGGTGACTTAACGGTGACCGGGTGGGCCGATGACGGCACCATCGAAGTTTGCGAGGACGTGGGCGCTGACTTTTGCCTCGGGGTGCAGTGGCATCCGGAGCACCCAGACCGCAGGGTTGCAGATGCGAACCTGATCGGCGCCTTCTTGGCCGCGGCGAGCAGATACCGCACCTGACCGCGCGACGGCAAAAATCCAAACCCGGTGCCGTGGGCGCACCGGGCGAAGTCAGTCGGGGGTTTGGCGGTCGCCGGGAATTGTTAAGTGTTTCGCTATTGCTTTTGGGCGGTTTCGGTGTTCCTATTTGGGGGTGGCTGATCTGCGGGCCGCTAACCCTTCGGGAAGGACAATTAAATGCCTAGTGTGGAAGTTTTTGCCCCGGTTAGTTCGGTGGCCAGTGATCGGCTCGCACTTGGTGTTGGTTGGGTGCGCCCGGGTGGGTCGCGTATCGGTGGCACCCTAACGATCGGAAACCCCTCTTTGGTTGGGGCACTTCACGTGCAGTATGGCTGTTCAGGTTGTGTGTGTTTTGAGGGTAATGAAGAGTAAGTAAAAGAGTTGTTGAAATTCACAACTAAGGGAGTGGAGATTACATGGCGAAGAGTGAAGTTAGTGCCCCGGTTAGTTCGGTGGCCAGTGATCGGTTGGCACTTGGTGTTGGTTGGGTGCGCCCGGGTGTGGGCGGTATCGGCGGCACCCTAAACCCCTCTAGTGCGCCGCGGGGGGTGCTGCTGTGGGGGTCACAGTGCTTTGAGGGTAATGAAGAGTAGCACCGTTTCCTATTGGTAGGTGGGGTGTTTAAACCCTGTTACTGGCCCCTGACCGCTGTTGGTCGGGGGCCAGTTGTTTGCCGTAGTGAACTCGAACACCCCAGGTGGTCTAAGGGCTGGCCAAGGGCCACTGGTAGCGGGGGTAGCGGGGAAAGTGCCTGGCACCTTTCCTTGGAGCAACCCGGTGAAGATCTCGAACTGGCCAGCAGGCAGGTGGCCTGGCAGGTACGCGGCCAAGTAACCCAGGCCCACTTTGTCAAACACCCAGCCGGGTGACTCCAAACAGGTTTAACACCGACCGAAACTGCGGGTTTCACGACGAAAACGCGCGCACCCTGCGCACCGGTTCAGGTTTATAGCGGAGTGACGTACGCCCCGGAGATCCCGCCGTCGACCAAGAAATTCGATGCGGTGATAAATGACGAGTCATCGCTGGCCAAGAAGGCGACCGCGGCGGCGATCTCATCGGGCTCGCCAAAGCGGCCGAATGGAATATGGACGAGGCGACGCGCTGCGCGCTCTGGATCCTTGGCAAAAAGCTCAATCAGCAAAGGGGTGTTCACCGGTCCGGGGGAGAGGGCATTGACCCGCACACCAGAGCGCGCGAATTGCACGCCGAGCTCGCGGCTCATGGCGAGGACACCGCCCTTTGAGGCCGTGTAGGAGATCTGCGAAGTTGCGGCGGCCATGGTGGCAACAAATGAAGCCGTGTTGATGATCGAACCCTTGCCCTGCTCGAGCATGTAGGGCAGCACCGCCTTGCAGCAAAGAAACACCGAAGTGAGGTTTACTTCCTGGACCCGGCGCCACGCGTCGATACCGGTCTCCAAGATTGAGTCGTCGTCGGGTGGTGAGATTCCAGCATTGTTGAAGGCGATGTCGACACTGCCGTAGGTGTCCTTCGCCGCTTGGAACATGGCAGCGACCTGTTCGGCGTCAGTGACATCGGTTTTGATGAATAGGCCGCCAACTTCGGCCGCGGCGGCCTCACCGCTTGCGGGATCAACGTCACCAATGACGACAAGTGCACCTTCGTCAGCAAACCGTCGAACGGTCGCCAGGCCAATGCCACTGGCTCCGCCGGTTACGACCGCGACGCGACCAACGAGTCGGCGGCAGGTGCTGTCACTCATGATTCCTCAATTCCTAATAAGGGGGATCTCTGCTGGTGGTGAACTTAGTCCTCGGTGCTCAGGAAAACATTCTTGGTTTCGGTGAAGGCATCTGGTGCATCGGGGCCTAGTTCGCGGCCGAGGCCGGAGCGCTTGAAGCCGCCGAACGGGGTCCAGTAGCGAACCGAGGAGTGGGAGTTCACCGAGAGGTTGCCCGCCTCGACTCCCCGGGCAACGCGCAGGGCGCGCCCGACATCTCGTGTCCAGATGGAACCCGAAAGGCCAAACTCTGAGTCATTTGCCAAGGCGATGGCATCGGCTTCATCCTCGAAGGTGGTCACGACAACAACCGGGCCGAAAATCTCCTCCCGGAATGCCCGGGCACTGGGTGCTACCGGGGCGAGCACGGTCGGGGCGAACCAGTAGCCCGGCCCACTTGGGCAACTACCTTGGAATGCGATGGGGGCATCACTTGGCACATACGATGAAACAGTGTCATGTTGCCCGCGTGAAATAAGTGGACCCATTTCGGTTTGCTCGAGTGTAGGGTCACCAACGACCACACCCTTGACGGCGGTTTCGAGCAGCCCCATAAAGCGATCCAATACTGAGCGCTGCACCAAGATTCGCGATCGAGCGCAGCAATCCTGCCCGGCATTATCGAAGACCCCATAAGGCGCGGTGGCGGCGGCCTTCTCAATATCGGCGTCGGCGAAAATAATATTCGCGCTCTTGCCCCCCAGCTCAAGGGTTACCGGCTTGATTTGTGCTGCGCACCCAGCCATGACCGCGGCACCCACGGATGTGGACCCGGTGAAAACCACTTTGCGGACGAGCGGGTTGTCGACAAACCGCTGACCTACGACCGATCCCTTGCCGGGAAGGACGATGAAGACGTCTTCAGGGATGCCGGCGATCAGGGCCAACTCACCCAAGCGGATGGCGGTGAGCGGAGTTAGCTCCGCCGGCTTCAGCACCACGGTGCACCCTGCGGCCAAGGCGGGCGCGAACCCCCAGCCGGCGATTGGCATCGGAAAATTCCACGGCACAATCACCCCGACCACACCGATCGGCTCCTTGAAAGTTATGTCGACCCCACCTGGTACTGGTATCTGCTGGCCGAAAAGACGCTCAGGGGCACCGGAGTAGTAGTTCAGGACGTTCGCGACGTTATTTGCCTCCCAGCGGGCATTGCCGATGGTGTGACCGGAGTTCTTAACTTCCAGCAGGGCCAATTCTTCAACGTGCTCGCGTACTACATCAGAAAATCTACGCAGCAGATTCGCTCGATCTCCCGGTGCGATGGCGCGCCAGGTGGCAAATGCTGCATGCGCCCGAGCGATGGCATGGTCTGCCTCCTCCGCGGAAGTCGCCGCGATATTGGCAACAACCTCTTCGGTAGCGGGGTTGATTACGGCGTGCATTTCGTCTCCTGAGTCGTGAATTCGGCGGTGCGGGTGCTTGGTCTAGAGGCGTTCGAAGCTGCGATAGCGCTCCCAGTCGGTAACCGCCTTGCCGAAGGCAGCGAGTTCCACCTGGGCCATATTCGAGTAGTGCGCTTGCACCGCCGCGCCGAAGGTGTCGGTGATCCAGGTGGAGGACTCCCACAATCTGAGTGCATCGCGCATATCGGATGGCACATGGGCGGAGTCACTTGAATAGGCATTGCCTTCGAATGCGGGCTCAAGGGGCAAATTGCGTTCGATGCCGTCAAGGCCGGCAGCGATCATCCCGGCCACGGCGAGATATGGATTGACATCGCCGCCGGGAACCCGGTTTTCGAGCCGCAGTGATTGCCCGTGCCCGACGAGGCGGAAGGCGCAGGTGCGGTTATCGCGACCCCAGCGCACCGCGGTCGGCGCGAATGAACCTGGCACGAAGCGTTTGTACGAGTTGATCTGGGGCGCGTAGAGCAGTGTTAGTTCATCGATATGTGCCAACTGACCGGCGATGAATGCTTTACCCAGCGCCGACATTCCAGACGGATCGGAGTCGTCGGCCATGACCATCGAGCCGTCGTTACCGCGGAAGGATAGGTGGATGTGGCAGGAGCTGCCCTCGCGCTCATTGAACTTGGCCATGAAGGTTAGTGATACTCCTTCTTGGGCGGCTATCTCTTTAGCGCCGGTCTTATAGACGACGTGGTTATCGCAGGTCGCTAGTGCATCGGTGTATTTGAAGGCGATCTCGTGCTGGCCAAGATTGCATTCACCTTTGGCACTTTCAACGGTCATGCCTGCTGCTGTCATCTCATTGCGAATTCGGCGAAGCAGTGGTTCAACCCGCGCGGTGCCGAGCATCGAGTAATCAACGTTATAAAGATTTGCGGGAGTTAGATCGCGGTACCCGCGCTCCCAAGCTTCTTCATAGGAATCCAAGAACACGATGAACTCAAGTTCGGTGCCGACGAAGGCGCCCATGCCCGCATCAGCTAGCCGAGCGAGTTGCCCCCGCAGGATCTGACGCGGTGATGCGACGACATCGGAGCCGTCGTCCCAGAGCACATCGCATAACACCCCGACTGTGCCGGGTTGCCACGGTTGGTAATGCAAGGTACCAAGGTCTGGGCGCATCACTAGGTCGCCGTACCCCGTCTCCCAGGATGACATCGCGTAGCCATCGACGGTATTCATATCGACGTCGACGGCAAGGAGGTAGTTGCAGCCTTCGGTGCCATGGCCGAGGACCTCGTCAACGAAATAGTGCGCGTGAATCCGCTTGCCTTGCAGGCGCCCTTGCATGTCGGTGATGGCGACGGCAACGGTGTCGATATTGCCGGCCTCGACTTCGCGCTTAAGGGTGTCGACATCGAGCCTGGCAATGCGGGCCATTTTTGCCTCCGTGTCGCGTGATCAACTCTGTACCCCAACCCTGCCCTATTGGGCGGGAGGTTTGCCTCCCTACCCCCAAATTGCCTGCCGATTAACGAGCAGCTGACCCCGAACGTGACCTACGCTGCCAGCTATGGATGCCAGCTGTGGATGCCAGCTGTGGATGCCATGCGATTAGTTGACGCATACGCGGGTGTCCCTAGCGCGGATACCGATCGAATTCGGCAGTTGCCGAGTGCACGGGGTGCCACCGCGGTCTCAGAGCTGGCCGGTGGTATCACCAACCGCAACTACAAGGTGGTAACTCCGAGCGGAATCATCGTGGTTCGGCTCTCGGATGCCGAGTCGTCAGTGCTCGCAATTGACCGCGATAACGAGCACCTGAACTCGATCTCCGCGGCGAAGTCCGGGGCTGGGGCCCCGGTCATTGAGTACCTGCCAGCGGTGGGGGCGTTAGCCGTTGGCTGGATCGAAGGCCGGACTTTTGGGGGGGCCGATGTTCGAGAGCCGGCGAACCTGCCGCGGATCGCCGAAGCCTGCCGGTTGCTGCACGCTGGCCCCAGATTCGTCAGCGACTTCAATATGTTCGATATACAGGCCCGCTACCTGTCGTTGGTGCAGGCAAAGGGCTACCGGCTGCCGGAGCGCTATTTGGAGTTCATGCCCAAGTTCGAACTGGTGCGGCAGGCCATGGCCCGGCACCCGGAGCCCACTGTCCCGTGCAATAACGACCTGCTGGCCGGAAACTTCATCGATGACGGTGAGCGGCTATGGCTCATCGACTATGAGTATTCCGGCAATAATGAAGCCAGCTTTGAGCTCGGCAATATCTGGAGTGAATCCACCCTGCCTGACGAACTGCTCGAGGTGCTGGTTTCGAGCTATTGGGGTGGGGCACCGGCCAGCAAGGTTGCTCGGGCGCGACTTTGGGGGTTGGCCTCGAAATACGGCTGGACCTTGTGGGCCTCAATCCAGGCCGCTATCAGCCCGATTGCTTTTGATTATTGGGGCTGGGGGCTAGAGAAGTACGAGCGCGCCGTTGCCGAATTCGACAGCCCGGGGTTCGACCGGCTGCTGGCCAGCCTGATACATCCTGACTGATTTGTCCGATTTGTCGGAAAAACGAGGTGCCCGCGGTCACACTTTTGTGCGTGTCGTGTTTTCACAAACTCACAACAAGAGCAGACTGCGGTCACTAGTGTCCGATACCTCAGGTAGTTCGAGTGTGATTCGGACTAAACAACTCAATGGAGGAGGGCACGGTGGCGGATCTTTCCACCATGAATGACGACGAACGTCGTCTCGCAGAACTGGGCTACAAACAAGAACTCAGGCGCAACTGGTCGGGGTTCTCGAACTTCGCCATCTCATTCTCCATCATTTCGATCTTGGCCGGCTGCTTCACCACTTTCGGGCAGGCCTGGAACAACGGCGGGCCGATTGCTATCTCCATCGGCTGGCCGCTCATCGCCGCATTTATTCTGGTTATTGGTTTCACCCTGTCGGAGCTAGTTTCCGCCTACCCCACCTCCGGCGGCATTTACTGGTGGGCGTCGAAACTCGGTGGTCCCAAGGCTGGGTACTACACGGGCTGGCTGAACCTCATTGGTCTCCTCGCGGTTATCGCCTCGGTGGCTTATGGTTGCGCAACCTTCTTTGACCTCGCACTCATGTCACTTAGTGAATCGTGGGCTCAGGGTTACTCGTTGCAGCGAGTATTCATCATGTTCATCGTCGTTCTCGTGATCGTCGTAACCCTAAACATCTGGGGTGGCACGCTAATGAACAAGATCAACAACGTCTCGGTTTGGTGGCATGTCTTCGGCGCAGCCATCATCGTCTTGATATTGATCTTCCTGCCAGCGAGTCACATGAGCTTTAGTGATGTCTTCTCGATGCGAGTTAACAACTCCGGTGGGCTAAACGGCGGAACCACCGATGGCATCGGCTTCTGGTTCTACGTCCTGCCGCTCGGCTTCCTGCTGACCCAATACACGATCACCGGTTTCGACGCCTCGGCCCACCTCTCGGAGGAGACCGAAGGCGCCGCCAGTGGAGCCGCTAAGGGCATCTGGAAGTCGATTTTCTACTCGGCAATTGGTGGATGGGTGCTGCTCCTTGCGTTCCTCTTCGCCGTGCAAGACCCCGAGGCGGTTACCGCAGGAGGCGGTGGCGTCGCGGTGATCTTGGCTCAGGCACTCGATGCCAAGGTCGCCGGCATCGTGCTGCTCATCTCGGCATTCGGGCAGCTCTTCTGCTCGACCGCTTGCATGACCAGCACCTCGCGCATGACTTACGCCTTCAGCCGCGATGGTGCGGTACCGGGGGCGAAGTACTGGGCCACGCTGAACAAGAACCGGATCCCGGCAAACGCGGTAATCATGGCGGCAGTGGTCGCGGTGGTGATCACCCTGCCGGCACTCCTCGAGGTAAATATCGGAACCGAGGAGGCTCCGATCGTGGTACCCACCGCCTTCTACGCGGTCGTATCGGTTGCTGTCATCGGCCTGTTCTTGTCGTTCCTGATCCCGATCTTCCTGCGCTGGCGGATGGGTTCAAAGTTCCAGCAGGGCCCATGGAACCTCGGTAATAAGTGGAAGTGGATGGCACCGCTTGCGGTCATCGAGATCGCAATCGTGTCGGTCTACTTCATCTTGCCGTTCACTCCCGCCGGAACGCCAGGCTGGCTCCGCTGGCTTAACGGCTCCCCGAGCGCAGAGGAGGTGCCGTTCGACTGGAAGTTTGTCAACTACGCACCGATTCTGACGATCGGTGCACTGATCTTGTTGTGGATCGGCTGGCATGTTTCGGCCAAGAAGTGGTTCACCGGCCCGAAGATGACAATTGATCTGCCCGCTGGGGTCTCGTCGGCCGATGAGATCGCCCTTGAACACGACGGCAAGGGCTTTCATCAGCCACCGCAAGGCTAAGGGTTAGCAAATTCGGCGGGTGGACACAAACAAGCGTCCACCCGCCGAATTTATTTCGCCGCCAGTTCTTTTAGCGACGCCATCACTAATTCGGCATCAATGGGGTCGACAATCTCGCAGCCACCGAGCAACTCGATGGCTCGGGCAGCCACTTCCCGACTGCCCTTGGGGTTGCCCCGGGCTCGGTGGGTAAGTGCGGCGCCCCACTGGGCAAGAGCGCGCCAGCAGTCGCGCTCGCCCGGCGGGCAGCAACGCCAGCGTTGCTCGAAAACTTCATGGGCGTGAAATGGCAAATCTAGGCGCAGATAGCTAGTTGCTTCATCCCACGCAGTGGCACTTGAAATGTCGTCGCGTTCGGGCACAGTTGCAACTATTTGATGCGCAGGCGCGTCGAGTGCCAGCGGGCGGCCGTAGCGATCACGCGGGCGTGGCATGAGCCTAATTATGTGCTTTGGCAAGCCAAGGCAAGATGAGTTCGGTAAAGGCCGCAGGGGCTTCCTCATGCGGGAAATGCCCGGTCGGCAGCGCCTCGAATCGATATTCGCCACTCACGTACTTATCGCTGCCTTCACAACTCGCCAGTAGCACCATTGGGTCTTCAGTACCGTGGATCTGGAGCACATCTTTCTTGATTGACGCCGACATGGCCGACATATAACGCAGGCCATCTGGACGTAGCAGGGATCGCACCGACCAACGATGGTATTCAATTGCGGTATGCGCGGTCGGCCAGCGCAGAAATGCCGCGCGATACATCTCACCGGCTTCGTCAACCCAAGCCGGGTCGGCCGACCACTTTGTCAGTAGGTCACTTATGCGCTTGCCGTCAGCTTTCATGAACGAATTTTCCGGCAGGAACGGCAGTTGGAAACCGGCAAGGTAACCCAGTTTCGCCAATTGCCGTGGCCGCAGTGCCGCCCGGCGCATCAACCGTGGGTGTGGGGCGGAAACCGTGACGATGCCACGGACTGCATCTGGTTGGGTAACGGCCATTGACCAGGCGATCAGGCCACCCCAACCATGGCCGATGACGATCGCATCGGATTCGCCGAGGCAGCGAATCACACCCGCGACGTCGGCCGAAAGGCTCATCGGGTCATAGCCGCGCGGAGTGTGGTCAGAGCCGCCGTAGCCGCGCAGGTCCATCGCGATGGCGTGGTAACCGGCCTCGGCAAGTGCCGTTAACTGGTTTCGCCAAGTCCACCAGTAGGTCGGAAAGCCATGTAGTAGGACCACCGCTGGGCCCTCACCTGCTTCAACAACATGGAAGCGCGCACCGTGGGCGGGCACATCGCGATGGGTCCAGGGTCCAGGTATCCGAATAGCCTGCTCAGGGTCAACAATCGGCACGGGTCAGATGCCGGGACTCTCGGGATCGGTGGCGCCCAACGCACTCGCGGTCTTGCCGAGTTCATCAATCGAGGCCATAGTCCCGCTGCGAACTTCGAGAAGTTTCTTGCGCGCGATCAGCCCGGTGATGACAGCACCGAGAATCAGGAGTAGTGCCACTATCAAGAACCCGAGCCAGGTTTGCAGCCCGAGTTGTACCAGCCCGTAGGCCAAGGCGATGAGCAGAAAAACCGTCGCCAAACTGATCAGGCTCAGTGCTGCGATCCCAAGTGCTGCACCGGCCCCGATGCGCGAACCGGCCTTGCCAATCTCATCCTTGGCCAGGGCCAACTGCGCCATCGCCAGCCGCTGGGCATCAGAAATCACCTTGCCTACCAGCTCGGTGATACTCGGTTCAGTCTTAGCTGCCATGGTGATCCTCCGGGTAGAGGCTACCGCCCGGGCTCCTGCTGGTAAACATCCGGGATTCCGTCTCCGTCCTCATCGCGCTCCTCTTCAGCCCTAAGGGCCGCATAATGGCGATTCCTACTGATAAGCACCACCGAAGCCAAGGTTGCGGCCACCGCGGAAGCGGTCAGGACGGCAGTCTTCGCTGAGTCGAGCTGCGCCGTGTCGCTGGTGAACGCGAGTTCGGTTATCAGCAGGGCCACCGTGAATCCAATCCCTGCCAGCAGTCCGACGGCGAAAATATCGCGCCATGCAATACCTGGTGCTATGGAAGCCCGAGTGAAGCGCGCGGTCAGCCAGGCAAGCGAGAAGACCCCGATGGGCTTTCCAATGACGAGGCCTACCAAAACGCCCAGGGCCACTGGGGTGGAAAGTGCATCGGTGAAACCCAGGGAGCGGAGATCAACACCAGCCGCAAAGAACGCGAAAATAGGGACTGCAAAACCTGCGCTCACTGGGTGGATGCGGTGGTTGAGTCGGTCAGCTGGAGGCGACACCTCACCAGGATCGGTGCGAACGCGTGTCAGCAGCCCGAAGACAACACCGGCGACGGTGGCGTGCACCCCGCTCTCGTGCATGCAGTAGCAGCCGAGTAACGCCAGCGGCACATATAGGAACGGCGTGCTGATACGCATCCGCTGTGCAATCGCATAGATGGCGAAGGTAGCAACTGCTGCTAATAGCCACAGAGGTTCGAACGTGTCTGAGTAGAAGATTGCGATAACAGCTATTGCGCCTAGATCATCAACCACGGCTAGGGTTAGCAAGAATGCGCGTAGTGCAACTGGCAATCTGCGCCCTACGATGGCTAGCACTGCGAGTGCGAATGCAATATCGGTGGCCATCGGGATGCCCCACCCGCTGGTTGCACCTTTGGGGTTGGCGGCATTGATGCTCACGAAGATTAATGCGGGAACCAGCATTCCGCCTAAAGCCGCGGCAACAGGCACCACCGCTTGCGCGGGTTTGGAAAGTGAACCTAGTACTAGTTCATGTTTAAGTTCAAGACCAACAACGAAGAAGAAGATAGCGAGTAGCCCATCGGCTGCCCAGACGCTAAGCGGGAGATTTAGATTGAGCGCGGATGGTCCTATTCGGTACTCGACCAAATCAGCATAGGAGTTACCCCAAGGAGAATTAGCCCAGATCAGCGCCAGCGCAGCTGCGATAAGCAGCAGCACCCCGCCAACGGTTTCGTTACGTAGTTGCTCAAGAATCCAGCCGCGTTCACGAAGGGATGGCCGCGCCAGAAAGTCATCAGGCGTAGTCACCGGCTAATTATCAGTCCTCGGACGTATTGGCAGCAAGGCCGGCGGCAATAAGGCTCATAACGGCTGGATCGGCAAGGGTGGTGGCGTCACCGATATCGCGCTGCTCGGCCACATCACGAAGTAGGCGGCGCATGATTTTGCCGGATCGCGTTTTCGGTAATTCAGCGACGATGAGTATCTGCCGCGGCTTTGCAATAGGCCCGATCTCTTGCGCTACGTGATCGCGCAACTCTTTGACCACCGAGGTGCGGCCGGCGCCTTCCTCGGCAACACCTCCCTTGAGAATCACAAATGCCACGATGCCTTGCCCGGTAGTGGCATCGGTGGCCCCGACCACCGCCGACTCGGCAACTTTTGGGTGGGAGCCAAGTGCCGCCTCCACCTCGGTTGTCGAGATGCGATGACCAGAGACGTTCATGACGTCGTCAACTCGGCCAAGTAAGCGAATCGCACCGTCATGATCCAGGCGGGCACCATCACCGGCGAAATAGACATCGGGGAAGTGCTTCCAGTAGCCCTCTTGGTAGCGCTCCGGATCGCGCCAGATACCGCGCAGCATTGACGGCCACGGCTCGGTGAGGATTAGGTAGCCGGTGGTGCCTTCGCCGGTTGGAAGTCCATGATCATCAACGACGGCGGTGCCGATACCTGGTAGGGCGGTCATCGCGGACCCAGGCTTGCAAGTTGTTACGCCAGGCAGCGGTGAAATCATGATCGCACCGGTTTCAGTCTGCCACCAAGTGTCGACGATCGGGCAGCGGCCACCGCCGATTACTTCGCGATACCAAAGCCAAGCTTCGGGGTTGATTGGTTCGCCAACTGAGCCAAGTAGGCGAAGTGAGGAAAGGTCCTTGCCATTTGGCAGATCGTCCCCCCACTTCATGAAAGTACGAATTGCGGTGGGCGCGGTGTAGAGGATGGAAACTTTGTGACGCTCCACTACATCCCACCAGCGATCTTGGGTTGGGGTGTCGGGAGTGCCCTCGTAGATCACCTGGGTAACGCGGTTAGCCAGTGGGCCGTAGACCACATAGGAGTGGCCGGTGATCCAGCCGACATCGGCGGTGCACCAGTAGACGTCGGTGTCAGGCTTGAGATCAAATACGGCATGGTGCGTGTACGCCGTCTGGGTCAGGTAACCGCCGGTCGTGTGGAGGATGCCTTTTGGGGTACCGGTGGTGCCCGATGTGTAGAGGATGAAAAGGGGATGCTCACTATCGAAGGCTTCGGGGGCGTGCGTGTTGGGTTGGCGGTCAACAATGTCGTGCCACCAAACATCTCGGGAATCGTCCCAATCAACATCAAGTCCGGTGCGGTGCACCACCAGCACATGCTTGACGGTCGGCGTGTTGGTGACTGCTTCGTCGACCGCATGCTTTAGGGGCAAGATATTGCCGCGTCGATGTTGCCCATCTGCGGTGATGACCAGTTTCGCCTCCGCGTCGTTGATGCGGCTTTCTAGTGCATGTGCTGAGAAGCCGCCGAAAATAACGGAGTGCGGTGCCCCCAACCGAGCACAGGCCAGCATCGAAATTATCGCCTCGGGGATCATCGGCAAATAGATGGCAACTCGATCACCGGTGGTTATTCCGAGCTCGATTAGCGCATTGGCGGCCTGCGAGACTTCGCGCTGCAACTGTGCGTAGGTGATATCGCGTTGGTCGCCAAGTTCACCCTCAAAGGCAATTGCTACCTGATCGCCGTAGCCGGCCTCCACGTGGCGATCGACACAGTTGTAGGCAACATTTAGTTTGCCGCCGACGAACCACTTAGCAAATGGCGCATCGGTCCAGTCGAGGATTTCATTAAATGGCGTCGCCCAAGAAAGGCGCCGTGCTTGGGTCGCCCAAAATTCAAGGCGGTCGGCGGTGGCTTCGTCATACGCCGCAGCGGTGACATTCGCCTGCGCGACGAACGCCGCGGAGGGGGCGAAGGAGAGGTTCTCGTGGGCTGCACTTTCCAAGGTTTGTGAGGGCACACTGCATTATGGCGAACCGGGCGGTTAGATGGGGATCGTGTCGGAAATTAGAGGCCCGGTGCTAGGCGCCGACCCATTTGCCGCCCTCGCCCATGATCTGGAGGTCACTCGGGTCATGGCGGCCGCCCGCGCGGAGATCGACTCGGTGCTCTGGCGCCGCGAGATTCGCAGTAACGCAGCGGCCGTGGCCCGGGCTTCGATCGAGCGCGGTGGTCGCGATTCAGCCGCCATCGACGGCGCTGATACCGCCGTCATTGACGACTCCCCGATGGGCCGGGTGCTGGCCCGGGCCATCGACGTCACAGCCGCGGTGCCGGGCCAGGTGGGCGCGTGGTCCTCGGCCCCCTTGCAGGTGATTGCCGCCTTGCATGCGATCGCGGCCAACGACTTTGCTGCCAAGGATGAACTGGGCAGACCGCGATCGCAGGAGCTGGCCGACGATGCGCTGCGCATCGGCCAGCTGCCACCGGCCGCCCTGGTGGGTCCGCGGATGACCCTGCTCGCGGAGTTGGTACTCGCACCGACGACGGCTCCGGCGATTTTGGTCGCGGGGATTGTGCATGCCGAGTTGCTCGCCCTTCGACCTTTTGCCTGGGGTTCGGGTCTAGTGGCTCGCGCCGCAGCCCGTTGTGTGCTCGCCGAGCGCGCGGTGGATCCATCGTTGTTCACGATCCCGGAGCACGGGATGTTCACCATGGGGCGGCCGGCGTATGTTGACGCGGTGCGGGCCTATGCGTCGGGCACCATGGCCGGTTCATCGGCGTACCTGATCTGGTTCGCAACAGCCTGCGCACTGGGCGCGAAAGCCGTCACCGTCTAAGAGGTTGCACTGTCCCACGCGCATTCAGTTCTGTTTCCGTGCGCACTCAGACCAAATGATGTCGGTGGCTGGAGATCTCAGGTTTTTAGGAGCGGGTGACCCGGCGCCGGGCGTACCAGGCAATACCGAGTGCGACCGCGCCCAATGCCACACCGGCGCCCGCGGCGGCCGCCTGTTTGGTGTCGATTGTCTTTCGTAAGGCAACCGGTGTTTGGAAATCCAAGACCGGCCACTCATGTTCCGTGGCGATTTTGCGTAATTCGGAGTCGGGGTTCACTGCAACAGGGTTGCCGACAAGTTCGAGCATCGGTAGATCAGTTTGTGAATCGGTGTAGGCGTAGCACTTGGTTAAGTCGTAGTCATGCTCGGCGGCCAGGGCCAGCATGGCTTCGGCTTTGCCTTCACCGTATGCATAGAAAAGGATCTCACCGGTGTAGTGGCCGTCTTCGACGGCGACCTGAGTGCCGATGGCAATATCGACGCCGAGGCGTTGGCCAATCGGTTCGACGACGTCGGTGCCCGATGAGGAGATGATGATGACGTCATGGCCTTGGGCCTTGTGATCTTCGATTAGTTTTATGGCCTCCTCATAAACCATCGGGTCAACTATCTCGTCGAGAGTCTCAGCGACGATCTGTTTGACCTTGTCGACATCCCAGCCGGTTACCAACTTCGACATATAGGTGCGCATTGACTCCATTTGGTCGTGGTCGGCGCCGGAGGCCAGAAAGACGAATTGTGCGTAGGCACTTCGAATTACGTCGCTGCGGCCGATCAACCCGCCCTTATAGAACGGGCGCGCAAAGGCAAATGAACTTGAGCGCGCCAAGATGGTCTTGTCGAGGTCAAAGAAGGCGGCGGTTTTCACCCCTTGACGGTACCCCGACCGGGCTACTGCGCACCAAACGCAGCGCGTGCGGGCTACAAATTCACGATGAATCGTTATCCACAGCCCACAAATTTATGTCCACAGGTGGTTCTGCACCACTGGTGCGGGTGGCTCAAAATGCAGATGGTGGGCCTATGGAAAATAGGCGCCCACTGCTGATTACTGACGACATCGAGCTCACGGAAGATATTTTGCGGCTGGCTGCTGCAACCGGTGTTGATATTCACCTGGCAGCGCACGCCGACTCCGCGCGGGCACAGTGGGCGATCGCGCCGCTGGTCTTGATCGGGGTTGATCGGCTAGCCGACTTCAGCAACCTGCCCAGGCGCCGCGATGTAGTTGTCATCGCCCGCGAACTCAACGGTGCGGCTGACACCTCGCCGGTGTCGGATTCGGTTTGGCGAGATGCCGTGGCGATCGGGGCGGAGCATGTGGTGTCACTACCCGATGCTGAGCGGTGGCTGATCGAGCGCCTCGCCGAAACCGGCGAGGGCCCATCGAGGCAGGGCGCGGTGGTCAGTGTGCTGGGGGCCTGCGGCGGGGCAGGTGCGTCGACTGTTGCGGCGGTAATGGCGACGGCGGCGCAAAGCCAGGGTCGGCGGGTGTTGTTGATCGATACCGACGTCACCGGCGGGGGTCTTGATTTACTCCTAGGCGCCGAGCAGGCGCCGGGGGCTCGTTGGGCTGAACTCGCCGATGCTCGCGGTCGATTAAGTGTGACGACCCTTGATGATGCTTTGCCACATGTTGGCGGCGTTGCAGTTCTCTCATTTGGTCGCCAGTACTCAGGGCCCCTAGATGCGCAGGCCCTGACCTGTGTACTTGATGCTGCGGTGCGTGGGTACGACCTCGTGGTTGTCGATCTGATGCGCACCTTGGGCGATGTCACCACCATCGCCTTGGCCGCCTCAACGAATGCCTATTTGGTAATCCCGAACTCGGTCCGCGCAGTTGCGGCGGCGGCAGCGTTGTTGCCCGCACTGAATTTTGGCGGATCGCTCACACTCCTCGCGCGCAGGTCCGCACGTGGCCTGGCCGCAAGTGACATAGAGCGGGCCTTGGGCCATGGGTTTGTCACCGCGCTGCCGGATGATTCGGCGATCACGGTGAGCGCCGAGCAAGGTGAAATCCCTGGGCCGCGCACGCCATTTGCGCGCGCCTGCGTGGCGGCGCTAAGTGGTGCGGTGCCGCAATTGAGTGTCGCGTGAGCGCCCCACTGCTCGATCGCGTACGAACGCGCCTAATCGAGGCGCACGCGGATGCGACCCCGAACCGAGTGGCTTCGGCCCTGCGCGCAGAAGGTGTGGTGCTAGGTGATGACGCCGTCCTCGGGCTGGTTGAGTCGCTACGTCAAGAGTTGATCGGCGCCGGGCCCCTTGAGCCATTGCTTCGAACCGGTGATGTGACAGACGTATTGGTCAATGGGCCGAACAATGTTTGGATTGACCGCGGCAACGGGATCGAACGCACCGACGTGGTCTTTCGTTGCGATGATGATGTGCGCAAGTTGGCCCAGCGGCTGGCAGCCTCGGTTGGCCGCCGGCTCGATGACTCCACGCCATTCGTTGACGCCCGACTACCCGATGGCACTCGATTGCACGCGGTGATCCCACCGATTGCAGTTGCCGGCACCTTGATCTCTATCCGCGTCCCGCAGCGGCGAGCATTCACCTTGGCTGATCTTGAGTCGATGGGCAGTATCGATGCCACCGGGGCACAGTGGTTGCGATGCCTTATCGAGCAACGCTTGGCTTTTGTCATAAGCGGCGGCACCGGGAGCGGAAAGACCACGATTTTGTCGGCATTACTCGGCTTGGTGCCCAGTGATGAGCGCATAGTGATGATCGAAGACTCCGCTGAATTAATGCCGGACCACCCGCATGCGGTGCGATTGCAGTCCCGAGTAGCAAATGTTGAAGGTGCTGGCTTGATCACGATGCGCGAGTTAGTCAGGCAGGCACTTCGCATGCGACCCGATCGCATCGTCGTCGGCGAAGTCCGTGGTGCCGAGGTGGTCGAACTGCTGACCGCCCTCAACACCGGACACGAGGGTGGGTGCGGCACCGTCCATGCGAATTCAGCGGCGGATGTGCCGGCACGATTAGAGGCCTTAGGCCTAACGGCCGGGCTTGATCGGCTCGCCGTGCACGCTCTAGTTGCGGCCGGTCTTGATGCAGTGGTGCACCTGCAACGGGATTTGACCGGGCGGCGAGTTGTCGAGGGCATCTATGTGTTGGAGCGCGGTGCGGATCAATTGGTGCGTGCGGTGCCGGCCCTACGCCGGCACCGGGGTCAATTACTGCCCGAGCCAGGGCTCGGGCGATTGACCGACCGGGTCGGCGGCGACGGCCTCGATATTTACGGCAACGATATTTCGTGATTTTCGCCAGTGCTCTACTTATTGCGGTCTCGGTGGCGCTGCTGATGCCCGTTGATGCGAGTTGGCGCCTGACGACCAGTGGCCTCATCGCGCCGACTCCGAGTCGACGAAATCTAGCCAGCTTCCTGTTCGCGCGCCTTGGGTTCGGGCCGGCCTCTCGACGGGCTATCACCGCGCAACGTGCTAAAGCGGTGGAAGCACTATCGGCACTTGCCGCGGAGCTTCGTGGTGGTCAGCCACTCGGGTTGGCCCTGGTAAATGCGGCCGGCTCCCCACCGGTGTGGCCAGCAACTTTGGCCGCCCTGCGACTAGATGGCGACGTCACCTCGGCCCTGCGACTAGATGCGAGGGCGCGGCCAGTGCTGGCTGGGTTGGCCGCCTGTTGGCAAGTCAGTTCAGCATCGGGGAGTGGATTAAGTACCGCGGTTGACCGCCTAGCGGCATCGGCGCGAGTCGCCGAGGACGTCCGAGTGCAATTGGAAGCGCAACTTGCCGGGCCGCGCGCCACCGCCCGCATGCTGGCGACTTTGCCGTTAATCGGGTTGGCCATGGGAATGCTGATGGGCGCTGACCCATTGCAATGGCTGCTCGGCACTGCGCCGGGGCTGCTGTGCCTGCTCGGTGGGGCGCTGTTGACCGTGGCCGGGATGGCCTGGACCGGGCGGATCGCGACGGCGGTTGAGCGTCAACTGTGAGTGCTCTCGCGGCCGCTGCCGCTTTCGCTGCCGTTTGGTTCTGGTTGCGCCCGAGTGTAAATGGCCGGTTGAACGAGCTTTTCGCTCAGCCAAAAGTCGGCCGACGGATGTCACGCGGGGCTTTGACCACAACCAGTGCAATTGCGTTCGGTGTTGGCGTTGCTCTGCTCATTGGCGGCGTCGCAGGTGTCATCCTCGGGGCGGCTATCGCGTTAATCGCACCCAAGTTAATTTCGCGGTTGGAGCCGCGTGCAGTCCGCACTCGTCGCACCGCGCTAATGCGACAGGCCCCCGACATCGCCGACCTCTTAGCCGCAACCTTGGCCGCCGGTGCGCCACTGCGTGCGGCACTTACCGCCGTGGCCGATGCCGTTGGGGCGCCGAGTTCGGAATTGCTACTGCCGATAGGTGCGGGCTTGGAGTTGGGCGCTGATCCAGCCGAGGCGTGGGCCGGGCTGCGTGATGATCCATGCCTTGCCCCCATCGCACTCGCGTTCGTGCGCTCGGCGACCTCGGGTGCACCACTGTCAACATTGTTGGCCGGCACGGCCGATGACTTAAGGCGCAGGCACCGGCTCGCGGTTGAGGTTGCAGCGCGTGCAGCTGGTGTTCGTGCCGTTGCTCCGTTGGCCGCATGTTTCCTGCCGGCATTCTTGCTGTTGGGTGTTGTTCCCGTGGTTGCATCGATGGCAAGTGACCTGTTCAACGGTTGAAGTTATCCCCACAGCGCAGGTGGCTCGACCATCTATCCACAGCGCATGAAGTGACCCTGTTGCTGACCGCCTGGCTCGAAGAAAGTTGGACTTGCCAATAGGCAGCACGCGCCGACCGTTCGTCGGCAATGCACGTGTATTAAGGAGAACTCCATGCGTTTCATGCTCTCACGTCTAGTCAAAGACGAGCGCGGCCTATCTACCGCTGAATATGCAGTCGGCACCGTAGCCGTTGCAGGCCTCGGTGGCATCTTGATCAAATTGCTGACCAGCGACGCCGTCAAGGATCTGATCTTCAACGTAATTGCATCGGCATTCAAAGCCCTATTCGGCTGATGACCAAAATATGCGGGGGAGAGGTGGTGGGCCATCATGGCCCACCACACCGCACGATTAGCTCCTTCATATTGCGCGATCGCGGCAGCGTGCTCCTCGAAACCGCAATTGCAATTCCCATGCTGTTCGGTGTCGCGATGTCACTTGTCTGGGCACTTGGTGTTGCGACCACCGCCCTCTCACTCGGTGATGTTGCCCGCGAGTCGGCTCGAGCGATTGCCCGCGGTGAAAGCCTTGAGGTCATCGCACGCAAGACCAACGAGCAGGCACCCAAGGCGCAGGTCAATATCAATCAAGGAGCCGACAGCGTCCTGGTTGAGCTAACCCAGCACGTAGCGCTACCACTGCCGATGCTCGACGGGCTCGGATTAACGGTGCACCGGTCCGCGGTGGTGGCCCGCGAGGAGTTCAGTTGGTGAGGCACCTGCGCTCAGACCGTGGGGCGGCAACCCTTTGGTCCTTAGCCCTGACATTCATGTTGTTGCTTAGCGGTGCGGTCGCCATGGCGACCGGCCAAATCGCGGTGGCTCGGCAGCAAGCCAGCGTGGCGATGGACCTTGCGGCCCTCGCCGGTGCCCAGTCAGTTGGCCAATCAATTGACCAGTCAAGTAGTCAACAATGTGGCCAGGCCGAACTCATTGCGCAGGCCAATGGTGCGGTGCTGATCAGTTGCTATCTCGATCGTGGTGATGTGGTCGTCAGCGGCACGGTGCCGGCCCCGGGGATAGTGCAGCGGATCTTTGACTTCATCGGTCGCCCATTTGCCAGTATCGCGGCCAGCGCCCGGGCCGGTCAGCCCGAGAAATAGCGTGCGACGGCCGCCGCCATGTGCCAGAGTGGGGGGCGTGGATTTCGCCGTGCATTCGCGTGAAGTAGGCCCCGCGACCGTGATCGCCGTCAGCGGCGAGCTCGATATCCATACGGCACCTGATCTAACCGAGGTGCTTAGCCCTGCCCTAGCGGCCGGCCGGCCGGTGGTCGTTGACCTAACCGACGTCACCTTCATGGATTCCTCGGGGCTGAGTGTTTTCATTACCGCCCTAAAGCGGGCCCGCGAGGCCGGAACTTCGCTGGGGTTGGTGATCGCCGAACCCCGGGTTATGCGGGTGTTCTCGATCACCGGGATCGATACCCTGATCGACATCCATGCCACGCTGGATTTGGCTATCGCGGCCACTTAGCCCACCTGTTCGACCGATTAAGAAGTCCCTTGCGTAGACTCCGCCCGTTCCCTTCGTCCCAGCTGTCCCGGTAGGTCAGGAGACCCATGATTGAGTTATCCGGCACCAACATGACCCTCGTTGTCATTGTTGCCGTAATCGCGTTGGCCGCACTGTGCGTGGCAGCCGTGCTAGTCCGCCAGGTCCTGTCAGCAAGTGAGGGCACCGATCGCATGAAGGAGATCGCGGGCGCGATCCAAGAGGGTGCGTCGGCATATCTCACTCGCCAGTTCAAGACCCTCGCTATTTTCGCGGTCATCGTCTTCTTCGTCCTGTTCCTGCTCCCGGCCGAAACCACCAGTGAGCGGATCGGCCGCAGCATCTTCTTCTTGGTCGGTGCCGTGTTCTCCGGCGCGACCGGCTACATCGGCATGTGGCTCGCGGTGCGCGGCAACGTGCGCGTGGCCGCTGCCGCCAATGACGCTGGCGGTGAACAAAAGGCCATGAAGATTGCCTTCCGCACCGGCGGGGTGGCCGGGATGTTCACCGTGGGGCTGGGCCTTTTTGGTGCCGCCCTCGTAGTCCTTGTATATAAAGGTGAAGCGCCCAAGGTGCTTGAAGGATTCGGCTTTGGCGCCGCGCTGCTCGCCATGTTCATGCGGGTCGGCGGCGGTATTTTCACCAAGGCAGCCGATGTCGGCGCTGACCTAGTCGGCAAAGTCGAGCAGGGTATCCCTGAAGATGACCCCCGCAACGCGGCAACGATCGCCGACAACGTCGGCGACAACGTCGGCGACTGCGCAGGCATGGCAGCCGACCTCTTCGAGTCCTATGCGGTCACTTTGGTCGCCGCCCTGATTTTGGGTAAGGCGGCTTTTGGCGAACTCGGCCTGGTGCTGCCATTAATCATCCCGGCAATCGGTGTGCTCACCGCGGTCATCGGCATCTTCGCCGTCTCACCGCGCGCCAGCGATCGTTCGGGCATGACCGCCATCAACCGCGGGTTCTTCATCTCTGCGGCTATCTCCGCGGTACTTGTTATCGTCGCGGTCTTCGTATGGGTACCAGCCGATTGGGCTGGCATTGAATCACTCGGTGGTATTGCCGCTGAGCTGACCGGTGCATCGCTTAACCCACGCGTCTTCGTGATCGGCGCGGTATTCATCGGCATCGCGCTCGCGGCGTTGATCCAGCAGCTAACCGCCTACTTCACCGAGACCAATCGTCGCCCGGTAGATGACGTCGCGAAGACCTCGATGACCGGTCCGGCCACGGTGATCTTGTCGGGTATCTCCCTTGGCCTCGAGTCGGCTGTCTACTCAGCGCTGCTGATTGGCGCCGCGGTCTACGGAGCGTTCCTGCTCGGTGGTGGCGTGGTGCTGCTCAGCCTGTTTGCCATCGCCCTTGCCGGCACCGGGCTGCTGACCACCGTCGGCGTCATCGTCTCGATGGATACCTTCGGCCCGGTATCTGACAATGCTCAGGGCATCGCGGAGATGTCCGGCGACGTGCACGGTGAAGGATCTGCGGTGCTAACCCGCCTCGATGCCATCGGTAACTCCACCAAGGCCATCACCAAGGGCATCGCGATCGCAACGGCAGTACTTGCTGCGACCGCGCTATTCGGTGCCTTCCGCGACACGGTTATTGCCGCGGCGATCAGCACCGGCTGGGAGCCCAGCATGCTGGCCGATGGTCTGGGCAAGGTGGTCCCGGAGGGGTACCAGTTCTTCGGTGTTCTTGATGTCGCATCACCGGCCAACCTCGTTGGTTTGATCATCGGCGCTTCGGTCGTCTTCTTGTTCTCCGGATTGGCGATCAACGCGGTCTCGCGCGCCGCTGGCGCGGTTATCTTCGAGGTTCGCCGCCAGTTCCGCGATATCCCCGGCATCATGGAAGGCACCACCAAGCCGGAGTACGCCAAGGTCGTTGACATCGTCACGCGGGATTCACTACGTGAGCTCGTCACACCCGGGCTCCTCGCGGTGCTCACCCCAATTGCCGTTGGTTTCGGTCTTGGCGTGGGTGCACTCGGTGCCTATCTCGCGGGCACCATCGCAACCGGTGTGCTGATGGCGGTGTTCTTGTCCAACTCCGGTGGGGCTTGGGATAACGCCAAGAAGTACGTTGAGGACGGACACTTCGGCGGCAAGGGATCCGAAGCCCATACCGCGACCGTCGTCGGCGATACCGTCGGCGATCCGTTCAAGGACACCGCTGGCCCAGCCATCAACCCGCTGATCAAGGTCATGAACCTGGTTGCGTTGTTGATCGCGCCGGCGATCGTCACCATGTCACTTGGTGCTTCGGCGAACACCACCTTGCGCTGGGCGATCGCGCTAGTCGCAGCAGCCATCGTCATCGTCGCGGTCGTAATCTCCAAGCGGCGCCCGATCGCGGTCGGGGATCAGGCGGCAGCAGCGAGTTAGTAGTTGACCCACGTGGCCGCCCTGTGTTCCGATATCCGGACGCAGGGCGGTTCACTTCGCTCCCCCGTTAGGGGGAGCGGGGGCCAGTGACCGACTGGGTGGGGGTGGATGGATTTGACTTAGGGGGCTGGCTTAGCGTCAGACTCCGCCAGGGGCCGCAGCACCCGCAGCGGCCGGTGGTGACGAAAGGGTGATTGTGTCAGGCAAAACCTTGGTGATCGTTGAATCACCAGCCAAGGCGAAGAAGATCGCCGGCTACCTTGGGGCCGGCTATACCGTCTTGGCCTCGGTCGGTCACATCCGCGACCTAGCCGCCAAAGCCTCCCAATTGCCCGAAGCGGACCGCAAAAAGCCCTGGGCCAAATACGCCGTCAATGTCGACGACGAGTTCCAGCCTTACTACGTCGTTCATGAGTCAAAGAAGGCGACGATCGCCGAACTCAAGCGGGCGCTGAAAGATTCCGATGAACTGCTGCTCGCAACCGACGAGGATCGCGAGGGTGAAGCGATCTCCTGGCACCTGCTCGAGGTACTTCGGCCCAAGGTGCCGGTCCATCGCATGGTGTTCAACGAGATCACCCCCGATGCCATCCGTGATGCGGTAGCGAACCCACGTGACCTGGACATGGCTTTGGTGGAGGCGCAGGAGACGCGCCGGATCGTCGATCGGCTCTACGGCTACCCGGTGTCTGAAGTGCTCTGGAAGAAGATCGGCCGCGACGCTAGGTCAGCGGGTCGGGTGCAGTCGATTGCCGTGCGACTTGTTGTGGACCGTGAGCGCGAGCGCATCGCATTTCGTTCAGCCGGGTACTGGGATATCGAGGGCACTTTCATCCCAGGTGACTTTGATGCCAAGTTAACAAGTGTTGACGGTGTTCGCGTGGCTGCTGGCCGGGACTTTGATGAACTTGGGGCGCTGAAAGCCAAGGACTTGATCCTGCTCGATGAGAAAGCTGCGCGGGAGCTAGTCACTGGGTTGACGGATGCCGTATTCACGGTGCGCTCGGTCGTGCAAAAGCCAAGTGAGCGTTCGCCCAAGGCACCCTTTATTACTTCGACATTGCAGCAGGAGGCGTCCAACCACCTGCGCTGGGGTGCCCAGCGCACCATGCGCATTGCGCAGAGCCTGTACGAAAACGGCTACATCACCTACATGCGTACCGACTCCGTAAACTTGTCCGACCAGGCGATCAGCGCGGCTCGTAGTCAGGCCCGCGACTTGTACGGCGCGCAGTACGTGCCAACTGCGCCGCGCAAATACTCGAGCAAGGTGAAGAATGCCCAAGAGGCCCATGAGGCGGTGCGCCCATCTGGTGATTCCTTCCGCACCCCTGGTGAGGTATCGGGTGAACTGAATGCCGATGAGTTCGCGCTCTACGATTTAATCTGGAAGCGCACCGTGGCATCGCAAATGGTGAACGCGAAAGTTGCCACCACCACTGTCAAGTTTGGCGCAGCGACCAAGTCCGGCACCGACGCGGAGTTCACGGCATCGGGCACCGTGGTTGTCTTCCCGGGCTTTTATGCGGCGCTCAAAGATGTGGCTGACGATTCGAATGAGGATGACCGCGAGCGTGAGCTGCCGAGCATGTCTGAAGGCCAGAGCATCAAGGCAACGAGTCTGGCGGCCTCCGCGCACGCCACTAATCCACCAGCGCGCTTCACCGAGGCGAAACTGGTGCAGCGCCTTGAGGAGCTGGGCATCGGCCGCCCGTCGACTTATGCCTCCATCATGTCGACGATCATTGATCGAGGCTATGTCTGGAAAAAGGGCTCGGCTCTGGTTCCCAGCTTCACCGCGTTCTCGGTGGTGCGACTACTGGAAGAGCACTTCGAAGCCTTGGTCGATTATCAGTTCACCGCGAACATGGAAGAAGTCCTTGACCTAATCGCCAACGGCGAGTCAGATCGGGTGCAGCAGCTACGGGCATTTTGGCGAGGTGGCGAAAGTGTCTCCGGTCCGTTCCCCGGTATCAAGCCGCTCACCGAGGATCTATCGGCAATCGATGCCCGGGAGATTGCCACCAGCCCGATTGACGGTACCGATGCGAGCCTTCGGGTGGGTCGTTATGGCGCTTATGTCGAACGAGGCGAGGAGCGCGCGAATATTCCGATCGGGTTAGCACCCGATGAGTTGACTGCCCAAAAAGCCGAGGAACTATTGGCGATGCCATCAGGGGATCGCGAACTTGGGGTGGACCCGGATACCAGCCTGGAGATCTTGGCCAAGACGGGGCGCTACGGTCCTTATTTCACCGAAGTGCTGCCGGAGGGTTCGCCTAAGTCGGCTAAGCCGCGCACGGCCTCGTTATTCTCCGACATGACTCTGGACAACGTGAACCTTGAAGATGCACTTCGTCTCTTGGGTTTGCCGCGCATTGTTGGTGTCGACCCCGCAACCAGTGAAGACATCACGGCGCAAAATGGTCGATATGGTCCGTATCTGATGCGCGGCACCGACTCTAGGTCACTGGCAGGTGAAGCCGAGATTTTCACCGTCACCTTGGAGCAAGCGCTAGCCCTTTACGCCCAGCCCAAGCAGCGGCGCGGCCGCGGTCAAGCGGCGGCACCGCTTCGTGAAGTCGGCAATGACCCGACCACCAACTTGCCGATTGTCGTGCGGGAGGGCCGGTTCGGGCTCTACGTCACCGACGGTACGACTAATGCCGCCCTGCGCACCGCCGATGATCCCGCAACTATTTCGGTGGAGCGAGCAAGTGATCTATTGTCCGAGCGACGTTCTCGCATCGCGCTCGATGGTGGTGTTAAGAAGACCACCAAGCGGGTGGTGAAGAAGGGTGCCAGTAAGGCGGCGAAGAAGGCGGCCGGTAAGGGCGCCGCTAAGAAGCCGAACAAGAAGGCGGTCAAGCGCACGGCCCTGGCGCCGGCGGGTTCGCGGTAACCATGCTCGCCAGCCCCGGTGCGTTCATTGCCTTTGAAGGTGGCGAGGGCGCCGGCAAGTCAACCCAGGAGCAGTTACTTGCTGAGCACCTCATCGCGGCCGGCCACGAGGTCGTGCGCACCCGCGAACCCGGTGGCACCCCGGCGGCTGAGGCCATGCGAAATATCGTGCTCAGCCCGCAGTATTTGGGCCTTGATGCCAGATCAGAGGCCTTGCTATTTGCGGCCGCACGTGGGGAGCACGTGGCGCGGGTAATCCGCCCGGCACTTGATCGTGGGGCTGTCGTGGTTTGTGATCGGTACCTAGATTCATCGGTGGCCTACCAGGGGTATGGGCGAGATTTGGGCGCCGAAAAAGTGCGAGACCTAAGTTTGTGGGCGACGAACAACCTGCTCCCGGACCTAACCATTGTGCTTGATATTGATCCGTTGCTTGGCCTTACTCGAATCACCAATCCAGATCGGCTAGAGGCCGAGCCGATTGAGTATCACGTTCGCGTTCGCGCGGCCTTCTTGGCGATTGCGGGCGCTGACTCAGAGCGCTATTTGGTCTTGGACGCGACTTTGCCCAAAGGTGAGATCGCCGCGGTTATCGCTGGGCGTGTTGACCGGCTGCTGGCACCACGATGAGCATCTGGGACGCCCTTGTCGGCCAAGATGAGGTGGTAGCACAACTGGAGCGGGCGGTAGCCAGCGCTGAATTGCTGACCCGAGGTGAGCCCGGGCCGGCGATGACCCACGCTTGGCTGTTCACGGGGCCACCAGGGTCGGGTCGATCAACCGCGGCCACCTGCTTTGGGGCAGCACTGGTCTGCCTTGAAGGTGGCTGCGGGGTCTGCCAGGCCTGCCGTAACGCCCCATTGGGCGGTCATCTTGATGTTGACGTTATCCGACCAGACGGCCTGAGTTATAGCGTTGACGAGGCCCGCGATCTGGTTAAGCAGGCGGCCATGTCACCGGCTAGTAGTCATTGGCATGTGGTTATCGTCGAAGATGCTGATCGATTGACCGATCAAGCGGTCAATGTGTTGTTGAAGTCAATTGAGGAGCCACCACCTCACACCATCTGGCTGCTTTGTGCACCGAGCGTCGAAGATGTGCCACCGACGATAGTTTCCAGAACTCGTCACGTAGCACTTCGAACGCCTTCCACCGCTGAGGTGGCGAAAGCACTCACCGATCGGTACGCGGTAGATGGTGCGATTGCGGCATTTGCCGCTCGTGCATCCCAAGGTCACATCGGCCGGGCCCGAGCCCTTGCCACCGATGAGCATGCCCGCCTTCGTCGGGCCGAAGTCCTGCGGGTGCCACTCGAACTGCGCGATCTTAATTCCTGCTTTATCTGCGCTGCCAATATCTTGGACGCCGCATCGGCTGATGCGGACGCCATCACCGCTCCACTGAATCAGGCCGAGATTGAAGACCTAGACGCTAGTTACGGAGTCGGTGGATCCGCTGCGATCAAGGGCCAACTTAAGAGATCACGTGATGCGGCGTTGAAAGATCTGACGAAACGGCAAAAGACGCGCAGCACCCGCACGGTCCGCGATCAAGTTGATCGGGTGCTACTTGATCTGCTCGGGCTCTACCGCGATGTACTGGTTATTCAATTAGATGCCGTCGTCCCATTGATCAATGAGGAGATGCGGCCTCAGATTCAGCAGCTAGCCGCCAACAGCACGGCCAACGACACCGGCCGCCGCCTCGGTGCTATCGACTACGCGCGCGCCCAGATTCAATCGGGTGTCACCCCGTTGATCGGGTTGGAGTCATTGATGGTTGAGATCAAGGATCCTTGGATCCGATCCGCATCTGCTTAGTCGTGGCATTGGGCGCAACACCCGCGCGGACAAAGCCTCGGGTTATGGTACGAAGTATGTCGGTGCCGCGGTTGTCAGTTCTGGTGCTCGCGATCAGCATTTCGCTGACCTCGTGCGGGTTCCTCAGCAGCCCAGAAGTTGCGCCCCCCACTGCCAATTCCCCAGTAGTGCCAACGCCGGCGGGCCTGGAGTCGTTCTATAACCAGGAGGTGGTTTGGCGTAATTGCGGTGATGCCGATTGCGCAACAATTATCGTGCCGGTTGATTATGCGGACCCCAAGGGCCCGACCACGAAACTTGCGATAACCAAGGTTAAAGCCAATGGTGAATCAATTGGCTCTCTGTTCGTCAACCCGGGTGGACCCGGTGGCAGTGCATTCGACTACGCAAAAGCCGCTGACTACATCGTTAGCCCTGATATCCGCGATAACTACGACATCGTTGGTGTTGACCCCCGCGGGGTCGCTCATAGTTCACCAATCACCTGCCTGACCGATCAGCAGCGCGACGAAATCCTGGAAGTCGATGGCACGCCAGACAACCCGGCGGAAGAACAGCAGGTGATCGAGGTGGCAGCCCAGATCGGCCAGTCCTGCAAGGAAAAGGGAGGTGCACTTTTCGCTCATATGGGCACGGTCGAAGCCGCGCGTGATTTAGATATAGCCCGCGCTTTAGTAAATGATCCGGTCCTCAACTACCTAGGCAAGTCGTATGGCTCTGATATCGGCATTGTCTATTCGCAGTTATTCCCGGCCAATGTTGGCCGCATGGTTCTTGATGGTGTTGTGCCGCCGGACTTGACCTTGGAGCAGGTGTCGAAGGAGCAGGCTGAAGCGTTCGAGGTCGCCGTTGATGACTTTGCTGCCGATTGCGTAACCCAAAGTGATTGCCCATTTGTCGGCGACGGCCCATCGGTTGCTGACCAATTACGTGCCTGGTTGCAAGAGCTTGATTCAAAGCCAATTAGGTTGGGTGAGCGCATCCTGAACGAGCCGGTCGCTTCCTACGCCCTGCTTTCCTATCTCTATTTCCCGCCGAGTGATTACGCGAAGCTGCGCCCAGCCCTAAGTGCAGCAGTTGCCGACGGTAATGCCAAACCATTATTCGAACTCCTCGATGCACGCATCAGTCGAGGGATCGATGGACGATACCTCGACAACTCCACCGAGGCCTTCTACGCCGTGATCTGCTTGGATCGTCCATTCCTAGGTGACCAGGTGAAAGTGCAGCAGCTGGCGAAGGATTGGAAAGTTTTGGCGCCGACATTTGGTGCCGCTCAGGCGTGGGGGTTACTGACCTGTGCCAACTGGCCGGCGAAATCGGCAGAGCAGCCACCGGTGGTCAGGGCGAACCTGGCACCGCCCATGCTCATCGTTTCGACCAAGCATGATCCGGCAACCCCGTATCAATGGGGGGAGCAGTTGGTCAACCAATTGGGCAATGCTCGCCTGCTCACCTGGGATCGCCACCAACACACCGGCTATACCAATGGCTCGGAGTGCATTGACGCTGCGGTCGACACCTTCTGGCTGAGCGGTGAGTTGCCGGCCGCCGGAGTCGTCTGCGACTAGTCGCTATCGGGGCTACCGGTAGCATGGGCAGGCTCGTGATGAGCAGGCCGCCTTAGCTCAGTGGTAGAGCAACGCACTCGTAATGCGTAGGTCCGGGGTTCAAATCCCCGAGGCGGCTCCAATGGAAATGGCCCATTTC
>Ga0247840_10000133_pt1 | contig 148663 bp, 132 predicted proteins | sample LaCruzMarch2015__FD_192404 | JGI IMG/M metagenome (GOLD analysis project Ga0247840, IMG submission 192404) | Freshwater microbial communities from meromictic Lake La Cruz, Castile-La Mancha, Spain - LaCruzMarch2015_17m | ecosystem: Environmental > Aquatic > Freshwater > Lake | place: Spain... | reverse complement strand
CCTCCTCTCCTAATTTGAGCGGGTTGGCGTTTTGCCATACCCGCTTAAATTTGTTAGGGGATTAGAAGCCCTACAATGCAAAGCATTGTCTAGGGGTTTGAATAGCTAGGACGTTTAAGGCGAGAGTTGTTCGAGCCGTAAAACGACTTATGCAGCCAGCTAGATTTTAGGACGCCAGTCCTTAAAAATCTGTGTGTCTGCCTCCTCTCCTGTTTTATTGGCTCTTTTTTAGCTACAAGTAATTTTTTCTAAAGCCGGTAGGTTGGGTAAAATAAAATAAATTCTTATTTTTATTTTCGCTTGACAAATTTTGCCCAACAATACAAAGAGTCGAATTTGATATCTTTGGGCGAACACTTTTACCCAACTTGTCACGCTGAATTTATTTGGCTTCTTTATAGGTTAGTTAGGCTAAACCCACATTAATACCTAGATGTTATCAATTTTTCGTACTCCTCAAGAGGCTTTCTATTTAGGCAACACTTTATAATTTGTCTTCCTAGCGGATTCAAATCTTCTGTCAGGTATGTTCTTAATTCCTTGTCGAAAAATTCATACAGAATTTCAGCACCTTTGTCATAAGCTTCATCGCCTATTTCAGGTTGAAGGTTAATTTCTAAGAATTTTTTCGGAACAACAGAGCCCTCAAAGAGCATATCCCTTACGGTGTAGCCGGCCAAAACACATCTTGCAGGTTTAAGTTTTTCTTGATTGAATGCTGCTTTGCCACGCCTTGCCAAATATTCACGACCCACCCACTGTGGCATAAATCCAACTTCCCAGACCCCTACGTGTTGATTTGGGATTAAAATATAACGAGTTTTGGGAGTCTTTATTATCTGCTCTAGCAAAAGATTTGCATGATCAACCTTCCGCCCAGTAGCAAAAGGCCAATAAGAACCAACGCCTTCGCTTGCAAGTTCGTCGCCATCAATAATGCTTGGGTTTGAATACCCTCTAGGAGCTATCAATCGCCAAATCCATGCCAGAGCAGGTGGCAATATATGCATTATTCCTAAAATACCATATGACGGAACTTCTTTTGAGCAAGGAGGGGTTCTCAGTCCAAAACTTCTGTAATCAATCTCCATTGGCTCATTTTGAATCCCTTTGACAAAGCTTCTTGGAATAATTACTCTTGGATTTGGACATGGTTTCCCTGTCGAATCTTCAGTATGCTCCCATATTAAACATGTGGCATCTGCTGTAGCTTGAATATTCAAAAAAATCAAAGGCTGTTTTGGGTGAATTGTTAGATTCTCTAAGGCGGGTTCAATTCCGTATTTTTGAATGTGGTTTACTCTGATAAACCAGCCTTCTTCAGCATCCTTAACTGCCAAATGTCCGCTATTTGTCTGAAAAGATGGATGACATAATGCCATATCATCGGTCACAGGGTATAATTTACAAGATTGCCCTAATGAAATATATTTTTTATCCCCAGTTACTAAGTTTTTGCCAAGCTTTAATCGGCCATCGCCGCTTCTGTGAGCATTCTCAAGCATCTCACTTTTGCCGCTTCCGCTTGCACCCTCGTGTAAAAATATAATCTCGTTATCATAAGGTGTCAAAACTTTTACGGTTGAGCCATGAGCTGTAATCCAACCTTCTTTTACTCCAATTGAAAGAAGCACTCCATAAACTCCCTTTTTTGCACTCGGGCCAGGATACAAATTGTAAGAAAAAATTTCATGCAAGCCTTCGGAATTGTTGTGAACTACTGCCTGCTTGCCATCAAAATGCGAATGCCTAAATGGCGGGGCAAGATAAATAATGGCTTTAGGTGAAAATTGTTCGTCCAAGGTTTCCAAATCAAGGTAACCTTGAAGATCATATACACAGGTAGCAAAAAAACCAGCGCTGCTTGGGGCAACTAGCATTGCTGGATAACCGTGGTCTTTTCCACCCGCGGTGAAAGGTAAGACTATAAGATCATTATCTTTTAACCAGTCGAAAGTTTTGTTCCTTAAAGACGTAAAATCATAACCCATAGCCTCTTGAAAATTTGTTTTATCGGTTTTGGTTATATTATTGACTAGCATGCAATCAGGGTCACGCCTTCGCATATAATCGTCTTTGTAGTTTACCGCAATTCCGTTTTTGCATCTTACAATGTCAACCTCAGGAACGTAGCCAATTTTGTCATCAACAACAAATCCGACTTCAACATTTTTTACATTTGCGCCTCCCATTGATAAATCAATAAGCTCTTCTCTCGTTTTGGGAATAATAATATTTTTACATCCACTCAAACAAGTTTTTAATTCGTTAGGAATATCCCAGTTTTGCCAGTTTTTGCTCATAAAAATCCTTAAATAAACTCTTTTTCTATAATTTTATTTTACATCAAAAGAATTACTATTGAGTATTATCAGCCAAAATCAAACAAGTCTGCCAAAAAGTGGCCTCTTTTATTATGTTTATTCCCGAAGTGATTATCATGATGATCATGTTTGTCATAATGGTATAAAGTATAAATCCATCTCGGATTTGGATATCATCATGCAATCTATAGCAATATGGGTTATATCAACTTCCATCTGTTCCCGATAAAATTAAATCTTAAAAGAGAGGACTATCTATGAACATTCTTTTGGTATACCCCGAGTATCCCCCTACATTTTGGAGTTTAAAGCACTCCTTGAAATTTATTAACAAAAAAGCCGTAATGCCGCCTCTAGGCCTACTTACAATTGCCCCATTACTGGATGAGCATGAGGTTAAATTAATTGATATGAATGTGGATTCGATTTCTGACAGCGATATTTTATGGGCGGATTTTGTTTTCATAAGCGCGATGATTACCCAAAAAGAATCTGCGAAAAAAATAGCCGTTAAATGCAAAAAACTGGGAATAAAAACGGTAGCGGGTGGCCCTTTATTCAACAACCTGCAGCACGAATTTCCCGAAGTCGACCATTTTGTTCTGAACGAAGGAGAAATAACTCTCCCATTATTTTTGGAAGATTTAAAAAGCGGAACGCTTCAAAAACGATATTTTTCTGAGAAAAGACCGGATATTGACAGCGTGCCTATTCCTAAATGGGGTTTGATTAATCTAAACCACTACGCGAAAATGCCGCTTCAATTTTCAAGAGGCTGCCCTTTTGACTGCGAGTTCTGTGATATTGCAAATCTGAACGGAAAAATACCACGAGTAAAAAGTCCTTCAAAATTTATGGAAGAATTAAATGCGCTCTACGATGCCGGCTGGCGAGGCGCAATAATGGTCGTTGACGACAACTTCATATGCAGTAAAACAAAGGCGAAGGAATTACTCAAAGAACTGATTATTTGGAGAAAAGAAAAAAAATACAAAGCCACTTACGTGACTCAGATTTCTCTGAATTTAGCCGATGACGACGAATTATTAACCTTAATGAGAGATGCCGGATTCAGTTCCGTTTTCATAGGATTTGAGACTCCGTCTAAAAAAAGTCTTGAAGAATGCGGGAAATTCCAAAATAAAAACCGCAATATGCTTGAGGATATCAAAAAAGTTCATAACCACGGACTAGAAGTGTACGGCGGCTTTATTGTTGGCTTCGACCACGATGACGAGACTATCTTCGATGCCCAGTTTAATTTTATTCAAGAGGCAGGAATTGTAATCGCAACCATCGGCTTGCTCAATGCTCTTCCGGGAACCAAGCTCTATTACCGATTGAAAGACGAAAATCGGCTTACTAACGTTTCCTCCGGAGACAACATGGATTTTTCGACAAATTTTGTTCCGAGATTGAACAAGGATTATTTAATTAGTGAGTACAAAAAACTTTTGCTCTCGCTTTATTCTGTCAAAAATTATTACGACAGAGTTTTCAACTTTTTGAAGGAATATAAACACCATCCTGAGAGCGGCAACTTTAATTTTGAAAATTTAGTCATCTTTTTCAAGTGTATATTTACGCTCGGAATCAAGGATAGAAATCGTTTTTATTTCTGGAAAATGTTTTTTACATGCCTGTTCCAGCACCCAAAATCGCTACCTAACGTTTTGACGCAAGCCATATATTTTATCCACTATGAAAGAATATATGAAAACGAAGTTTGCGAAGCGGACGCAAAAGAAAATTTCGGCTTTGAAAATCCATCAGCGATATCGGCTTCTTAATATAACTGATGACAGCAGATTAATATTCATTCCTACCCACAAAGTGAATTGAATTTTTCAGCAAAATGACTCAATTATAAATTGAGTTTTAATGAGACTGATGCACAAGGCCCATTTACGTCTTGCTTGATTTATTTCAGCATCGCAAGAGTGAACGCCTGTGCGACCCTGAAACAAGTTCAGGGCGACGTAATTCTTGAAAACATGACTTGTACATCGGTTTCTAATAGCCATATCATTAGACAAAAGGTAAAGGGGTTTAAGATGAAAAGAATAATATTGTTTTTAGTCGCCACTGCAATCGGTTTATCGGCGCAAGCGGATTACACTGTTCAAACAACTCAACCGACATACCCGACTCGAATAGCGCCTTTTAATTTTGCTGGGGTTCAACCCTATAATCAAAATTATCCTCAGCCGTACAATCAAACTTACGCTCAAGGTTATAACCAAAACCCTTATCAATCTCAATATGCAAACCCATATACCAACCAGTACGCCAATCCATATGCGTATTCAGGACCTTACGGGAATAATTTGCAATCGGCGGCAATCAACTCTGCCTTGGGAGGGCTGGGCGGAACTACCGGAGGAACTACAGGCGGAGCTACTTCGATTATGAAAAATATAGTTCAATCAATTATTTATTCAAAATTGAGGGGCTATTAAAAAAATCTCCTCACTATTAAATTAGGAAAAATTGGATTGTCCTTTAATCCTTTCACATTGGCGTGGCCGTTTTTGCCTTGCTTTCGCTATTATACCCCGCTTGGATAATCACCTGCGTAATGTTTTTTGTCCCTTATCATCTTAAATATAAAGACAAGAGGAAGAGGACATCATGACTAAAAATAAAACTTTCATAATTTTTATTGCTGCACTTATTTTAAGTTTCAATATAAACAACTTATCATTTGCGTCAGAAGCGCTCAAATCGAGTTGCAGGTATCCGGATTATGCGAATGAATTTTGCGGTAGGGATAAATTCGAAAGCTTCAACAGAAAAATTTATGTATTCAATTCCAAACTAAACAAATACGTAATTCGTCCTGTCAATATCGTTTGGGCGTCAGTTATGCCCCAATACGGGATGGACAGGGTGCAGAGCTTTTACACCAACCTCGAATATCCGATTAGGCTGGCAAGCTGTCTGCTTCAAAAAGATTTCAAATCGTCCAAGACTGAGACTATAAGATTTTTAACCAATACAACAATGGGAGTAGCAGGGCTCTGGGATCCTGCAAAAACCCGTTTTAAAATTGAACCAAGACAGGAAGACATGGGGCAGGTGCTTGCGCATTACAAAGTCAAAAAAGGGCCATATTTGGTTTTGCCTGTTATTCCACCAGGCTGTATTAGAGATCTGGGGGGACAGTTGCTTGACTGCCCGCTCAATCCCACTTCTTACATAATAGGCCCCATTGCACTGGCTGCGAAATCTATTTCATTGATAAACAAAACCACTGTTATGCAGTCGCTCCTCAAGGCCATAGATTACAATTACGCAGACCCATACGAAATTACAAAAAAACTCTGCTCCGTTGAAAGATATATCAAAAACGCAAACCTCGACCGAAGAGAGGTGCTCGAAGAAAAAATGGCGGCTCAAAAGATTCTTGAAGTAAACGCAATTGACGAAAACGCTGATAAAGGCCAAACTGGTGCCGCTTGTGACATTTCCAATATTTCCAACACAATAGACTCAAAAACAGTGCCGGACGGAAACTTGAAGGCCGAGTATAATTGCGAGCTTAAAGCCGACATCGAACTGGAAAACTACAACTCACAAGGCCCTTTGGTCGATTCTATGCGCACGGCAATGTTCGAGAACCAAAAAATAAGTGATTGCAGATGGTCAGAACTATCGGTCTGGAACAAGACATTTGCTAAACAGATTAAGACCTTGTCTGTCAATATCGACTCCAATCATCCAAACTATAAATACAGATACATATTGCAAAAAAACAAAGCTGCTCCGCTTGCAATTATTTACCCGTCTTTTGGCGAAGGAATTATGTCGCACCACTCTATTGTTTTGGCGAAAGTTTTTTATGACGAAGGATATTCGGTTGTAATTCAAGGAAGCCCTTTTCAGTGGGAATTCGCAAAATGCATGCCGGACGATTACAGACCGGGGTTTCCTGTTGGGGACACTCATTATTCGAGGCTTATAACTTCCAAAATAATTAAAGAGCTACAGAGCAAAAATGGCTGTATTTTTGACAAAAAAATCCTTGTGGGGACTTCGTTTGGGGCACTAACCACGCTTTTTGTAGCCGCTAAAGAGGAAGAGGAAAATATTTTGGGTATTACCAATTACATTTCAATAAACCCGCCGATAGAGATATTTTTCGCACTGAAACAGCTCGACAAATATTCTCAGGAGTGGAAAAACAATCCTGATGACATAAAAATGAGGGTGGCAATTACTGCTGGAAAAGTCTTGCAAGTACTCCAGACCACTTCTGGAAGAAGCACGGAGCCAAGGATTGAAACCCTACCTTTCACAGACGATGAAGCGAAATTGGTGATAGGTTTTATCATGAAACAAAAATTGTCTGATTTGATTCTTACGCTTGAAAACGACTCTAAAACTGGTACGCAAAAGGGAAATGCTTGTAAAAAGTGTGCTTTTTATGATTCGGTTAAGGATTTAAGTTTTTACGATTATGCACAAAAATATCTATTGATTGATAATTACAAATCGCCGGAGCAGTTAAATTACGATACGAGCTTGTACTGCTTAAAAGATTTTTTGCAAAAGAACGAAAAATACAAAATATATCACACTCTTGATGATTATTACGCCAATAAACAACAGCTGGGATGGCTGAAGACCCAAGCCAAGAACAAAGCGGTGATATTCAGTAACGGCTCACACTTGGGATTTTTGTACCGAAAAGAATTTATGGACGAATTTAAAAAAGACATTTCGCTGCAAGACACGACCCAACAAGCCTCAAACGAAGACATTACACCTAAACAATAACAATCGTAGATAAAAAGAGAACTTTTTAATATATTATTAAAAAAAGGTTGGGTTTTAAATCCGACCTTCTTTTTATCTGAGTGCTTATTGTTTATCCTACTTTTCTATATTGAACCATAAATTTGTATTCAAAAGTAGAAGATTACTATTTAGCTTGAACCCGAACTGAACCATTTATAACATTAGGGTGAGTGAGTTTTTCTGTCAGCTGGATAATTTTTTCCTGGATTTTTGCTTTATCGCTTGGGCTACAATTAAGGCTCAAACAAGATTTATAATTGGCCAAGGCACTTTCGAAATCTTTTTGCTGTTCATATAGTCCCGCTAGGTAGAAATGTGCACCTGCTGGGTTTGCATCTGTATTTTTTATTTTTTCTATTTTACCAATTTCATCTTTTTTATTAAAGTAGTTTTGAACAACAGGGCTTGAATAATCCAAGTTAACAAATTCTCTTGTTTCATCTTTAACAGCTTTTTTTCCGAGCTTGTCCTTTTCTATTGCTATTGCTCGTGCAGCATCAGCTGGCAAATTGGCAATGTATTTGTCCACATCTTTATATTTGTTGTCAGAGAAAGTATATTTTGCTTCTATTGTTTTAGTTTCACCGGTTGGCACAAGGGTTTTATCAAGGTTACCGTAGCATTCTTCTTCCGACATAAGCGATATCGAACCGTCTTGGTTTTTTACTGGAATGTTTTTTTCATCACTTAATTCTTTTGGACGATTGCCGACTGTGAATCCGTCTTTTAATTGGAAAATATTAGATTTATATTTGTCGGAGTAATCGCCTTTAAAAGTATTTGTGCCTAGGTCTCCTTCTCTGCCAAAAGTGGCATCAAAGCCTTTAATAAAAGTCTTCTCTTCTTCATTCAATTTTTGCGGGTCGACAGAAATCAAGTCTCGTCTTAGGTTCAATATGTTATTAATTTCGCCTTTTGTTATTGTCTCGTCAGGCTTGGACTGCTTTTTGTATATTTGAGATATTATATTTTTTTCGTCCTTGAATTGCTCAACTTGCATTTGGTTTTGTAATAAAAAATCTTCTTGCTTTTTGTCCAGCTTACTATCACCGTCAAAATCGAACAGTGAAAATTCTGTATTTTTAATATTTTTTGCTAAATATTGAGCTGCAAGGATTTGGTTTGAATCTCCGCTTATCGCAGTGTGCCAGATACTTACATTATCTTCACTAGCCGTTTTGACAGGGCTAGAGTTTATATATTGGTCATCAATTGAGTTTAATTTATTTAGCTTAAAACCTTGAAGTATTGGATCCATAATAATATCCTCTCGTTAAAGTTATCTCTTATATATATAAAAACATTTTCATATACAAAAAAACGAACTCTGGAATATCTGTAACATTTTGTCACAATAAATTCAAAGAGAGTTCGGACTCAACTTGCAACTCTAAATTCTTGAGTATCAAAATCAGCTTATCCATTGAAAAATTATGACATTAAAACGAATCAAAAAAACTGACCTTTTTCGATTCACCCAAATGACCAGTGGAAAAATGTTTTCTTTAGTTAAATCATTATAATATGAAATCATTTTTGTTTTGTTTAATAATTTTATTTGGCATAAACGTGGCTATAGCGAGGCAGTATAGTGTCTATAATCCTGGAGAATTCGGTCACAACCAGTTTGAAAAGATAGAAGAAAAAATACTTTTCATCCTCGATTTCTCCGGCAGTATGACTGAAAATTTGGGGAAGGAAAAGAAAATAGATGTGATGCTCAGAACCATGTCGAGAATTTTGCCGACCATCAATAAAAAAACGTGGGTGGGGCTAAGAGTTTACGGCCACAAAATGGGGTTCACAGCTATGGATGCGTGCATTGCAAGCACTCTTTTGGTTCCTATAAGCCCTGCCAGTGTGGATAAAATCCAGACACAGCTATTCAAAACCCATTCAAAAGGGATGACTCCAATTACATATTCACTGAAAAGAGCGGTGGAAGATGACTTTGCTGGCTTTGATGGTCAAAAACACATAATATTATTGACTGATGGTGGAGAAAATTGCGACGAAAGCCCATGCCTTTGGGCTATGGAGCTGATTAAATCCAGAAAAGACGTAAAAATTGATGTTATTGCTTTTAATATTTCCAACGAAGACGATTTGGACCAATTGTCTTGCACTGCGCTGGTCACAACAGGAAAATTCTACACCGCGAACACCTCATCCCAACTGGCTGACAGCTTGAATAAATCTTTGAATCCGAGAAAAAATGTTAAGGCAAAGATTATTCTTAATCCTTAATGGAAAGAATAAATCGAAAAGTAGTGTGGGCATACCTGCCCACCGTCATTACATTCAGAAAGTAGTGTGCGCCTCTCGCACCATCATACTGGCAGTAGGTCTGGCTTTCCAGCCCGACAGCCAAATATTAGTATTTCAAAATTATCTCTTCAATTCCTTTTTGAGCGGTTTCGAAAATCTCCAACATTTGCTCTTTTGAGAAAGGGTCGCCTTCCGCGGTGGTTTGAAACTCGATAATTTTGCCGCTTTTGGTCAAAACAACGTTTGCGTCAGCTTGAGCAGAGGAATCCTCTTCGTAGTTTAGGTCTAATCTGACTTCCTCTTTGACGATACCGATGGAAACAGCTCCGATAGGTTCAATAATCGGATTTTCTTTCAAGTGGCCGGATGCCATCAACTTTTCAACAGCGTCTTGAAGTGCCAAAAATCCGCCGCAGATGCTTGCTGTTCTTGTTCCGCCGTCGGCTTGAATAACGTCGGCGTCAATCATAATAGTTACATCAGGCATTTTTTTCATGTCAACGCAAGCTCTGAGGCTTCTTCCGATTAGCCTTTGGATTTCCTGAGTACGGCCGGAAACGCTGGTTCTTTCGCGTTTGCATCTTGTGTTGGTCGAAGAAGGAAGCAGCGAATACTCGGCTGAAACCCAACCTTGAGCGCAATCTTTTTCCATCCATTTTGGTTTTTTAAGTTCAACCGAAGCGGTTGTTATGACTTTTGTATCGCCGAATTCCACCAAAACCGACCCAAGGGCGTGTTTTGTGAAATCTCTTGTAAATTTAATCTCTCTCAATTCGTTGTTTTTTCTGTTTTCTCTCATTTTTCCATCCTTTTTATGCTGTTGGGTTGAAAACCCAACCTACTGTTCTACTTTTCTAATTACTCGTAATCCCAGATGTAAATCTGTCCGCAGTACCTGCAAACAGCATGTTCGTTCATAAACAGCAAATCTGGCACGAAAGTGTAGCCGTCTACCGTGATTTCGATTTCGTTTTTCTTGTTGTATTTCTGCAAAAATTTCTTGTCCCCTTTGTATTCGGGAGAAAACATCAATTCAAATTTATCAATAGATTTACAATTTTTACACAGAAACATTTTTTACCACCACACGAGATTGTTTTGTTACCGCTTACCAGTTTTGTTTCACTTCTACTTTGTTTTTGTTTTGTCGCTAAACGAGATTTATGCACTCGCTATTTATTACTGACGAACATCTTTTTTGTTATTTTTACTCCGCTCGCAACTCTTTTGCTACTAATATTTTTGTAACCTATCCTTCAGCTCTGTCGAGTATTCTTTTGTCCAGTTTTACTTCGCCCTTGTTCAAGCTTTTATACCATAAAGTCCAACAGATACTTCTCAATGGCAGGGTGAAACATAGTAAGCAGTAGCCCAAAAACCCTTCGACAGTTGCTTTCGCAATCCAAAGTGAAGTCAGCTGGTAGGCTGTCGGGGTATTGATAAGGAATTTGTTCACCTCGTCTATCGGAAACTGCCTTGCCCAGACTTCGACGAAAACCGCCAAAAACGTGAAGACGTCCGCTAAATTAAGCAACGATTTTATCAATTCAGGCAACAACACATAAGTGAAAAGCCACAAAAGGTTCAGCAAGCCTAAAGTCTTCCAAAAGTTCCCTTTGATGATGGTCAAACTTTTCTTGAAGCACCCAATCGGCGATTTGTCCGGTTCGAAGGTGAATACCTGAAAAATCAAGACAAAATATACGAACAAAACCATTGCAATTACCCAAAAAAGAGGGAAAATGCCAATGATTGTAAAAAGTCCTAACAGAAGCCAAAGTCCTGCAAAAGCTGTGGTTCTTCTGGTTATCATTTCGGTGTGGGCAGAAAAATCGTAAAGCTTGCCTGTTTTGGTCATCGCCTCGGCCATTGAATTTATCGCCCCGTAGGCAACTAAATAATCCCAAAAAGCTTTGGAGAAGATGAAAAATCCCGGTAATATAAGCAAAATAAGGATAAAAAATATCGAAGAGAAATTATCAAAAAACCCACCCATTGCAATAATTTTCGGTAAGTTTTCCACGTACAAAAAAGAAGCCAAGAGCATTAAAATTACTCCAATCACCTGTCCGAAAACAGGAAACGCCATGTATTTGAAAAATTTGGGGAAGTTTTTGAAGTAGAGTTTTACTCCTTCGGAAAAAATTCCCCATACGCTATTTTTGATTTTTGCCATTTTTCATCCTCCATAAATTTTGAGATTTACCCTGTTTGTTTTATTATAACGAGTGAGAGAGTGAAACAAAAATTTAATTTTTGTTTCCGCGCGAGCGAGTTACTTCAAGGAAGCCTTGTTATAGTTTATAATAAATAAAATTGAGACACAATAATAAAACATTCGTGTAAAGGTATAGTATGATAAATTTTAAAGAGCTGATAAAATCATTTACCAAAGAAGATTACCAAAATAGCGTCAATCTTCATCTCCATTCGACTTTTTCTGATGGGAGAGTAGAGGCACAAAAGCTCGTGGAACAGGCAAAAGCAAAGGGTTTGAAATACATCGCAATTTCTGACCACAACACTCTTAACGCCTATCTGCAAACCGATATTTTAAAAGAAGAGATGGTGATTCCTGCTATCGAATTCGATTGCTGGTACGGGACGGTTTTTTTGCATATGCTCGGATACGGGGTGGACGTGAATAACCCCGAGTTGCTTGCCCTGTGTGCTAAAAATAAAAGAGAAACGGAAGCCGACTGGGTTCGGATTTTTTCTATGAGGCATCCGAAAAAAGTAATTGAAGCTATCCATAAAGCAGGCGGGATTGCCATTTTGGCTCATCCGGCGTGTTGTTTCACTTTCAGCCTCAACAGATTGGTCAAAAATTTAATGAAACTCGGCCTCGACGGACTGGAGGTTTATTACCCTTATCCGCGCCACAGAGCGTTCGTCAAATTCTTCACCGCGAAAACTGTGGAAAATCTTGCCGACAAATACAACTTAATCAAAACCGGCGGAACCGATGGACACGGAGAATTATAAGGTTATAAGTTGAACAGTCGTCCAAGTGAGTAAAATCAAGCTTTTGCTAACTGCCGATAATCCAAGACAATCTCATACGAATCCTGCAGGAGATTGCTTCGGTGGGCTATTTATGTGGACACCGTAGACAAATGTCTCGCAATGACGGATCAGTAATTCATCTCCCAGCCTTCTTCCATAACGCGCCCAGTACAATAACTACTTCCATTTTTAGCACCCATTGTGTTAGACATGAAACATAAGTTTTGACCTCCATTATTCCACCACGATCCGTCACCAAATTTGTTATCGTATTTGCCACCATATGGATATAATGAGGCGCCGCCGCCGTTTGTTATATAGAAATTAAACGTGTCTCTCCCATATATATTAGGTTTTTTGCGGCCGTTAACATCAATGAGAACTGTTCCATAAACTGGAGACACATTTTTTTCCCCTTCCGGACTTGCCCAGCTGATAGCAGGATTAGATTTAAACAAACCAATAGATACACCATCAGCTGTGACAAATCTATACCAACCGGACGAAGTATCAAGGAGCATACCGGCCCCACGTCCGTCTATACTCTGATTAGTCCTTGCTGGAAAGCAACCATCATCTATAGTGGTCCCACAATTTTTTACGACATTAAAATAACTCGCAAATTCATCACCAAAAGCATCAACTGAAGAATCATTTACAAGAGTAGTAACGCATGTTAAATCATCTACGCATCCATTATCAGAAGCTATTTGTTTCAATGCACTATTAACCACAGTGTAAGATTTTTTTAAGCTTATTACATACTGCTCATTTTGAACATTTTTCATCAGTGTCGGGATTGTCATCTCTGCTACCATCCCAACAATCCCAAGTGTTATCAAAACCTCAGCAAGAGTAAACCCACGCTTACGTCGCCCTGAATTTATTTCAGGGTCGCAAGGTCGTCCACTAATGAGATCCTGAAACGAGTTCAGGATGACGTATTTTTTTGTAAAACCATTTGTCTTTTTCATATTAAACTCCTAACTACCTATACTATCGCCCCCCCCCCCCCGAGTTGTCAATATTGTATTTGGATGAAAAATGTCTTTGCGAGGAGCGAAGTGACGCGGCAATCTAAATGTATCCGAAGAAGTTACGCCAGATAAGCCAAATAATTTCTACAAAATCCTTCGGCTTATCTGGCGGTTATAATAATTGCGTGAGTTTATAGTTTTTCTTTTCTGACTTTTTGAAAAAAGTCAACCAAAACTTTTACCACAATCTTTTGATAAAAATCACAATTTAAAAAGGGCACAATGTCTGCACCCTTTTCTATTTACTATTTCCTATTTACTTCTTAGTATCTTTCAAGGTATTTGTCGATTTCCCATCCTGAAACATACGTTCTGAAAGAATCCCACTCTTTTCTTTTCGCTCTCATAAATTCAGAGAAGATGTGATCGCCCAAAGCGGCGCGTGCAACTAGCGATTTGTCCAATTGTTCAGTAGCTTCAGCCAAGCTTCCAGGAAGAGAGTCGATTCTCTGTTTTTTACGTTCTTTTGTGGTCAAGTGGTAAATGTTGCTTTCAACCGGTGCTGGCGGGTCTATTTTGTTTCTGATACCGTCAAGACAAGCTTCAAGAATCGCCGCAAACGCCAAGTAAGGGTTGCAACTTGGATCCGGAGAACGAAGCTCTACTCTTGTCGCGTTTCCGCGTTTTGCAGGAACTCTCAAAAGCGCACTTCTGTTTGCAAGTGACCAAGCAAGATAAACAGGTGCTTCATAGCCTGGAACCAGACGTTTGTAGCTGTTTACTGTCGGGTTTGTGATTGCAGTAATGCTTTTTATGTGTTTTAGCATGCCGCCTATTGAATAGATAGCGATATCAGATAATTGATATTCTTTCTTTTCGTCTAGGAAAGCGTTTTTGTTGTCTTTGAAAAGGGAGATATTGCAGTGCATCCCAGAACCGTTTATTCCGAAAATAGGTTTCGGCATAAAGGTTGCGTGAAGGTTGTGCTTAGCTGCTATTGCTTTTGCCGCTACTTTGAAAGTCACAACGTTGTCTGCAGTGGTTAAAAGGTCGGCGTATTTGAAGTTGATTTCGTGTTGGCCGTCAGCTACTTCGTGGTGGGAAGCTTCGATGTCAAATCCCATTTCTTGAAGCGCTACGACAATGTCTGCACGTACGTTTTCGCCCAAATCGTTTGGCCCAACGTCGTAGTATCCGGCTTTATCTTGAGTTTCTGTAGTGATTTTGCCGTCTTTTTTCTCGAACAAGAAAAATTCCGCTTCAGGTCCCATATTCATTGAGTATCCGAATTTTTCAGCTTCTTTCATCACGCGCTTCAAATTGCATCTTGGGCATCCTTCAAACGGCGTTCCGTCTGCATTGTGGATGTCGCAGATGATTCTTGCGCTTTTTGCGTTTGGATTTTCAGTCCAAGGAAGTATTTTGAAAGATTTTCGGTCTGGGAAAAAGAACATATCAGAAGTTTCGATGCTTCTGAATCCTTTGATAGATGAACCGTCAAGCATTATTTCGTTTGAAAGAACTTTATCGATGTGTGCAGACGGGACTCCGATATTTTTAACTTGTCCGTTTATGTCCACAAATTGTAATTGAATAAATTTTACACTATTATCTTTAATAAGTTTTTTAATTTCTTCGTCTGTATAAGATCCGTTATCTGACGGAACGTGCGTGAATTCTGCCATAGTTTCTCCTTTTCTCTTCTTGATTCCAACTAAAATTTCAAAAAATTCTAATCCTCTTTTATTATTAGAATACGTTTTTCGAAAAAGGTCAAGTGGTTAACAACAAAGCAGTATTTTGCAATAATATTAAATTTCCGATTTTTTCTAATATTTTTAATTGCAAATAAACAATTTTTTATCCAAATCCAAAAGAACGGAAGACAAAAAGGGGTTTTTGAAGTTCAAAAACCCCTTTTTGTCAGTTTTTGAAATAATAGAAAAATCAGAATTACGATACGTTTGTTTACAAAATAAATTGATGTAATTTCAAACTTAACATGCGACACTTACATTTCAGTATTTAGCAAGCATTGCAGAGAACAGTATACAAAGCCCTATTCGCTCATAAGAGTTGGGCAAAAATTCATCACTAAAGAACTTAATCCCATGCACACCAGCAGTATTGCAAAACCTGCCAACAAACCTGATATAAAAAAAATTTATTGATTTTCTCCTTAATTAATAAATTTTATTTCTTTAAATGTTCTCTGAAAGGTTCTAAAATGACCTTCATCTGGGTGCCCAATAATAAAAGCTGTTCCTGCTTTTTCGCCTTTTAAAATCTCGTATTTTTTCTTAAGCTTGGAACTATTATTTATAAAATAGCTCACAGTTCCGATAAAACAAGTGCCAAGATTTAAAGATTCTGCGGAAATTGTTGCATTTGTCGCTGCGATAATCATATCTTCAACATCAGTTACCTCTGTTCCGTAAAAAACCATAACAGCAGGTGCGTCATAAAATAATACGTCATTCCCTTTTTCGCTTTCTTGCAATGTAATATCACAAAGCGGCAATACAAAATCTTTCATAATTTTATATTTAATTTCGCCCATAAATGGTTTCATTAATTTTAGAGCAAACGGAGTCATGATTTTTTTTGTAAGCTTAATTTCTCCGCATAATTCTTGTGCGAATTCCTGAACTTTTTTCCTGTTTTGAAAAACCAAAACTTTTACTTCTGATGGAGGAATTCCGACAGGTGCAGTCGCGGCAGTGTTAATGATTTTATCAATATCATCTTTTGAAACTTCGTCAGGTTTAAATCTTCTAATGCTTCTTCTTTTTAGCATTAAGCCATTTAAAGATTCATAATCCGCAATTTTTTCGGGCATCGGCCGAAGATGACCTTTGTCTATATCTTCCCCGATAATTTCAATAGCCTCTGTTGGGCATTTCATCATACATCGACCGCATTGAATGCAACCCATTAAAGATTCTTCAATAGGTCTTGCAATGGGATAACCATTTTCATCCGGCATTAAATAATTTTCGCAAGTTCTTAGGCAATAAGCGCATTTTGTACATTTTTCTTTATTCACTATCACTTTTACAGGTTTTTCTTTATTTAACATATAAATATCTCCCTTGTTTAATTATATCTTATAATAAACAATTCTCTTGTTTATTACCGTTAAGTACCGCCTAGTTTGCTTTTGTGAAGTTCGCTTTCTCGTTTAGTGCTTTATTGTGCCGTTTAATCCCGTCGTGGTTATGGGTAACAATAAACAAAGAATTATTTTTATAACCAGCTTGAATATTTTCATACTTTAATTTTTTTCTCTTACATTGCAATCTTTTCTTTTTTCATCCCATTTCCAGTTGTTCTGTAAACAGAAATCTTTTGTAATGATATCTTTTCCCCATTTAACACCTTCTGCACAAATCCCTATATCAGTGCAGGTATCGTCATTTTGATATTTTACAACAGATGGAATACTATTTGGAAGATACGGATAAGCAACGAAGAAGATTACATAAAGTATTTTTACAATAGCCCTTGTCCGTAAAAAAAACACTATAAAAGAATATACAGCAAGAAATGCAGAGAACAGTATACAAAGCCCTACACGCCAATCTGATTGACTCATAGACAAAGTAAATTCTACCGTTAATATAGAAAACCCTATAATAAAAAACAAGCCAAATATTATTCTTAAAAATATAATAAAAAATTTAGTCATCAATTTTATAATTTTTATAAGATTATTTTTAATTTGCATAATTTCTAGTATAGTTAAAATAATATTTTAATCAATTTTCTTTTTAAAAATATCGTAGACCCCTTCAAGATTCTTTTCAGAGTCTATTTGTTCTTTTGCTTGTTGAATTCCGTACCAGTCTGCCTTTAAGTCCCTCATGCAATCTTGCCAAATGCTTATAAATTCTTTTTTCTCTAAGTAAACTTTCACTAACAAGTCTCTAATTTCTTTTGCAACACTACAAATCATGGCACTTAATTCTCCAATAGTTCCTAATTCCGTTGCCTCGCAATTTGCTTTTGCATGGTAATATTTGTCATATCCTCTATATTGCTCCATTTCGGATTTTTTTTCTACAAAAATGTCATATGCTTGTTTAGCTTCTGCAAATGAATCTAAAACAGCGTTAGCGGCATCAGTCAATGGGTATAAATTAATTATTTTTCACCATGGGAATACATATTGCAACTTCTATTTCTTTCATCCCAAATGTATTTATGTTTTATGCAATATTCCTTAGTTACAATTTCCCCAGCCCATTTTAAGCCCTCTTTGCAATACCCATCATCATAACATTCATCTTTATCCCAAGCTAATTTTACATTTGGGAAGTAATAAGGGAACTCAAAATATAAGTGTAAAAATACTAAAAAAATAATTATTTTTAACCATTTATTTAAATATTTAACTTTTATAAATGCAAGCAACCAAGTTACAAAAACCATAATGACTGAAAAATCGCTATATAACGAACTTCAATGCATGGTCCGACAACGATAAGTTCAACAAAAATTGAACCAATAAAAAATATAGATAATAATAAACAAAAAATCAATTTAATTATAATTTTTAACATGGGTTACCAGTTTCTGATAATTTCATGGCTACATTTGCCTTTTTCTGTAATCCATTCATAGCCTTGTTCTCTGCAAGTTCTAGATTCAATAGCCATATCACATTCTTTTCTTTTATCATCCCACTTTTTGCCTTCTTTAAGACAATACTCCTTAGACATTACGTCATTTCCGAATTTTAACCCTTCAGAACATAAACCAGTGTCAAGGCAAGTATCTTCATCTATAGCAGACATGACCGAATGCAATAAAAATGTAGAGAAAAACCATAGGGGGAATAAAATGATAAAAAGCAGTTTTATTTTATCAGGTGTTTTGAAAAATGAATTTATCCAAGCTCCAAGAATTAAAAAGATACCAAATCCTATATAGAATATTATTTGCCAATCTAAATGCTTAATATCCGCAATTCCCAATGTTCCAATTAAGGCAACCCAATAACCTATAAATATTGTAAATATAGTACATAAAATTAATTTCACCAATATAATTAGAATTTTTTTTAAAATTAAAAATAAATTTGTTAAAAACGTATTCATACGAAAATTGTAGCATAAAATATATTGTTAAAAACCAGGTGGCATTCCATCAGGTTTTTTAATTATAACTTCAGGGTCTTCATTTGGATGTTCTTTACCTAATTTTCTTCCTGCCTCATTTACTTCTAAGTCATGGACACTATGTTCAAAAGCCTCTTTAATTGAACATCCCTTAAATATAATTTCTTTAGGAAAATCAGTAAACTCTCTGAGATATCCCAGTATTTCGGCAACTTGAGCACCAACATCACCTAATTGTGCTGCTTCACAATTTGCTTTCGTATGATAATACTCCGCAGACAGGTCTAAATAGTGATGCAGTTCTTCTTTTAATCTCCTTAACTCAGAAAAATTATCCCAAAATATTTGAATTGTTTTGACAGTTTGTTCTATTGCATCCTGCAATTCTTCAATAGCATCGTCTTTCAGTTGATTTATTTCATCTTGTAATTCTTGAAGTTCTGCCATTTTCGCGGCTGCATTGCTTTGAATTTGGCTTCCTATTGACTGTAATTCTTCTAAAGCATTATCCCCTTCATCTGAAGAATCTTCGTATTCGCCACAAGCCTCTTCACATTCTTCTAACCATTCAGAAACAGTTTCATAGCAATCACAAGGGTCATCTCCGCCATCGCCATCACCGTCTTCATCATTTTCCGCAACTTCTTCAATATAACAATTACAATTTGGGTGTGGTGGTTCTGGAGCATCCTCTGGGCTTTCGTATTCTGTGCCGTCAAGATCCATGCAATCATTACAAGCCCCACCTTCAGCAGCCCAAACATATCTAGAGTTGCTTATTCCACCCTTAAGAACAGTTCCTTCCTCGCTATTATTAAATTTATTTATTAAACTATTTGCTTTTGCACTCTCCGCTTTAGCTTCCTCTTTTAATCCAGCATGCGAAAGTTGGTTGTATCTATACAAAGAGTGCTCGATTTCATTTAGCTTGCCATATGTTGTCGCTGAATTTTTTGATATGCTCTGATTTACAATTGCTTTTTTGATTTGATTTATTTGATTTTGTAAGTTTTTTGACATAAGCTCTCCAAATATTACTATTTTATGATTATAACAATTTTGGGAAAGCTCTACCAGTCCGCTGTTTTACTTAGTTTATACAGCTTAAGCAAAAGTTGCAGTTAAAATTTTTATTAATTAAAGTTGTAATAAGGATACAAAAAAACCCAAGCCTTAACTTGAGTTTTCTTAAAATACGCCCGGAGGGATTCGAACCCCCGACCTTCCGGTTCGTAGTAACAGTAGGCATAACCCTTTTAGGCTTGTTTAGTGCCGTTAAGTACCGCCTAGTTTGCTTTTGTGAAGTTCACTTTCTCGTTTAGTGCTTTATTGTGCCGTTTAATCCCGTCGTGGTTATGGGTACGGTAATGGGTATAAATTATTTATGCTTCTTGGCGAGTTAAAGTTGCAATCGCTTCATGTAAGGCTTTATTCTTACTGATTTTACGAGATTTTGCATATTCCTTTAAGCTAATAATATCGGCTTCTTCAAGGTCAAAAGTTTCACGCTTTTTGGCAGTATATTCTTTTTTTCTGCCTGCACCTTGTCTTGCACCACCTCTGCCGAAAGTCTTGTTATAATAATCAACACCTGAAATTTGCTCAAATTCTTCTTTGCTGATGATAGTTTCATCGGCTTCAATTTGGGCTTCTACTTTTTTAGTTACAAATCCTTCCGAATCTTTAACGTAAATATATTTATTCATAACATATCTCCTTATGGTTTCAATCGTTTTTGGGCTAGTTTTATGTAATAATTCGGTGCTTTTTGAGAATCTTTCTCGTAAATTAACCCTATTATGAGGATTTGCCCTTCTTCGTATTTGAACAATGACCTTAAATCTTTAGTTTTAATCTCAAATAGTTTAGGGGCGAGATAACGAGTTTTTACATACTCGATACCTTTTGTATTGATGAGGTTGTAATCTTCCGTTAAAAGGCATTGTTGCTTCGCTGAGAGGCTATCGAATTCCTTTTGAGCTTCCTTTAATTTTTCTACTTTAAATTTCACTTTATTCCTTTTGAAAATTACAAGTGCTTATCAATCTACTTTCATTATAACTCGTATTATGAAAATTACAAGTGTTTTTCATAGCTAAAAACAAATATTAAATGCATATTTGTAACATTTATTTAGTTAGGTGATATAATTACTAGAATAATAAACAAAATCCTAATAAGATAGACGAAAAAGATTCTATTTTGTTTCAGCTCTTTTGTGCCGATTAGTGCCGTATTGTGCCATACTATCCCGTCGTAGTTATGGGTAAAATAATGGGTATTTTACAAAAAAAAGGGTCTAGCTAAATAGCTAAAACCCTTTATTTTCAATATATACGCCCGGAGGGATTCGAACCCCCGACCTTCCGGTTCGTAGCCGAACGCTCTATCCAGCTGAGCCACGGGCGCATTTTATTTTAGGGATATTTTGTTCATCATCATCTTATCAAATAAACTTTTTAAATCAAGCTTTATCGTTTTTATTCGCTTTGTAACTTTATGTAAATAATAACTTATAATCTATAAAGTTATTATATCCATTTGCCGAAATATAAAGGGTAGTTAAATAGCTTTTAAAAAGGGATTAAATATGTTAAAAAAAATCGAATCACCAACAAATAACATTTATGGCGGTGTCGAATTTATATTAAGAGGAGCCAAAAAACGTCGTTCTATGGCGTTAGCGAGTGCAAAAATGCTTAACTCTGAGGTTGGTATTCAAACCAGACTTATTGCGGTTAAGTAAAAATAATAGTTATTAGTTAAGGCGGCTTTTTGAGAAAATGCCGCCCTTTTTATTTTGTTTTTTTAAATACTTTAACCTACTCTTCAGACCCCAGGATCAGCTCATCCTCTTTCATTGCAACCTCAAGTAAAACATATGCCATATAAGCACCCAGCGCAACCGCTTTTGGATCCAAATCAGTATTGTTTGCTGCCTCGATTATTGCCGTATTTATTTCTGGGTTTTCATCCTTCACATAATAAATCATTTTTTTTCTCCAAGACTGAACATCTTGAAAAATCTCTGCAAATACCAAGGAAGAGTGTTCTTCAGTGATTATCGGTAACATTATTTAACCTTTATAACTATTTCTACTTGTATACTGAGGATTATATCCCGCTTTGTTTTTTTAGGCTATTTGTTAAGTTTTTTTAAACAACTCTAGTGACGAAGGTGTTTTTAAGCAAATCGTTACATTTAGCCATTTTTAAAAAAATGGAGTTTAATATTTGTATGACTGATGAAATTAACAAAAAAGTGATAAGTATCTTTTCAAAACACCACAGCGACATGCCTTCTGAGCACGCTGAAAGGGTAAAATTTTTCGCTGGATTTAACTACGTAAAAATAGACCGAGACAATAACGGCAAAAAGTTCAACGTAGACCATTTAAGAAACTACGCCCAAAAATGCCACTATATCGTGCGTGTTATGAGAAATATCGACGGCGAAATCGTGCTTTACAACTACGATGTGCCGAACGACGAGCTTTTTAAATTCATCAAAGCCTTTGAAAATAATACATTAAGTGGTATTATAATAGAGATAGACAAATATTTCCCGGAAGATTTGGCATGAACGGTTTTTAAACTTCAAATAGTCCAAAACGCAATTAAGATAAGATGAATACTTTTTTTGAAAAATACCACGAGCTTTTATACAACTGCAACAAGCCTTACCAATACGTAGGCGGAGAATTTTTGTCACGCAACAAAAAGTTTGAAGATGCCAAAGTCAGCTTTGCTTTTGCTTTTCCAGATAAATACGAAATCGGCATAAGCAATCTTGGGCAAAGAGTTTTGTATGGGATAATCAACGATCACCCGGACTTTATGGCGGACAGAATTTACGCCCCAGACGTGGATTTCAAAGAAAATTTAATTAAGTCAAAAAAAGATTTTTACTCCCTCGAGAGCAAAACCCCGCTAAAAGACTTCGACTTGATTGGCTTTTCACTCCAATATGAACTTTCATACCCTACGGTTCTTGCCATGATGGAAATGGCCCAAATCCCTCACCGCTCTGGAAACAGGACTGAAGGCGACCCGATTATCTTAGCAGGCGGTCCTTGCGCCTACAACCCTCTTCCTATAGCTGATTTCATCGACGGGTTTTTAATCGGAGACGGCGAAGAGGTTGTTTTAGAAGTCTGTCAATTGATGAAAACAGCAAAAGAAAAAAGCTTGACCAGAGCTGAAAAAATAGCGGCTTTGGCTGAAATACAAGGGGTGTTTGTTCCACAGATACATTTAAAAACTCCTGATAAAAAAATCAAAAAAGGGTTGGTTCAATTAAGTTACGAAAACGCCCAGAAGTCTTACCCGATACCTTTTTCTTCCTCTGTTCACGACAGGGCGATTGTGGAAATCAGGCGCGGATGTGGCAGAATGTGCCGTTTTTGCCAACCTGGCCACGTGAACTTGCCTGTAAGGGAAAGAAAAGCCGAAGACATCATAAAAATTGCGAAAGAACTTGTTCAAAGCACGGGTTACGACGAGTATTCGCTACTTTCATTATCCTCTAACGATTATTCCAACATAAAAGAAGTGATAAAAGAACTTGGCGAAGGTTTTAACGACAAAAAAGTCTCCGTATCTCTACCCAGCCAAAGGATTGACGGGTTCAATCTTGAATTAGCCAATCTTGTTCAGAGTGTTCGTAAATCCACCATGACACTTGCCCCAGAAGCAGGAAGCCAGAGGCTTAGAGACGTTATCAGAAAAAACATCTCCGAAGAACAAATTCTCGAAGCAGTATTGACCCTTTTTGAGAACGGATGGAGCAAAATCAAGTTTTACTTTATTGTCGGACTGCCGACAGAAACTATTGACGACGTCGACGAGATGGCAACCTTGTTGGAAAAAATCAGGTTCCAGAGCAACCAAATCAAGCGCGAAAAAGGGCTAAAACACTCGCTAGATTTAACCTGCACCCTTTCGATTTTCGTACCGAAACCCTTCACCCCTTTCCAGTGGGCGGGGCAGTTGAACTCCAATGAACTCAGAGAGCGAATTCACTATTTAAAAGACAAAACAAAACACATAAAAGGGTTGAAAATAAACTACCATGACAGATTTGTCTCCGAAATCGAGGCTGTTTTGACCCGCGGGGACACGAAATTATGTGATTACATCGAAAAACTCTGGCAGAATGGCTGTTACTTGGATGCTTGGAGCGAGAATTTCGACAAAAACATCTGGGCCGATTGCGCAGAAGAAGTGGGAATTTCGTTAAAAGAGTTGGCCGAAAAAACTTACGGGCTTGAAGAAATCTTACCTTGGGACTTTATCGACATCGGAGTCGAAAAATCTTGGCTAATAACTGAATACGAAGAAGCACTCAAAAACCATACAAAACCTTCCTGCGAGACAGGTTGCGTAAATTGCGGGGTTTGTGGCAACTTCAAAACACAAAAAGTCATGGACGCTCATTACGAGGCAAAACTTTCCCCTACAAAAGCAAAGGTGAAAATCGACTTGAGCCAGGTTCCGCCGACTTACAAATACCGTTTAAAATTGTCTAAAACAGGCATTTTGAGATATTTTTCCCACCTTGATTGGCAGAACACTTTTTTGAAGGCTCTTGCCAGAACAGGGCTGAACATCGCCTATTCGCATGGGTTTAACCCCTCTATGAAGGTTTCTTTGGGCGTGGCCTTACCGCTGTTTTTGGAAAGCGGCGGCGAATTAGCCGACATTGAACTTCTCGACGAGATTTCTGTTGACGAACTCAGACTAAAGTTGGAAACATCGGTGCCAGAGGGTTGTGAAATAATCAGTATTGTTAAGATTGATAAATCAGCGAAATCCATTGACGTGACCGCCCATTGGGCCGAATACAAGGTTGGGCTTTTTGAAAAAAGTGTTCAAATTTTTGATAGTTTGGTGTATAATATGAACAAGGTTTTGTCTTCCGAAGAAATTATATTGACGAAGAAAAACAAAAAAGGTTTAATAAAAAAAATAAACATAAAACCATCGATAAAATCATATCGATTTGAAGATGAGAATTTGTTTATAATATTAAAAACAGGCCAAAGCGAGCAGAGAGCTCAACGGCTTGCAGGCTTGCAAGACTTTGCAGACTCGTTTAATGCGAGCGCAAAAGGAGAAGAAATCCCTGCCCTTAGAGCCGATGATTTAATGAAAATCATCGACCAAAAAGTTCTTTTCGACATCAGAAGGTTAAGATTCTTCGATGACCAAATGAAAGAGATATAGAACGAAATCTAAGTTTTAAAAAAATTTAAAAGGTTTATAGTTTATGCGAGTAGGTGTAATTTTACCGAAAGCGAGAAAGAAAAAGGATTATATGGAAAACAAAGGAAAAAAAATCGTTATTGCGGAACGCGATAACATTGCAGCTGTTATGGACGGGAAAAAAGTTACAGACTTTTTTGTTCACCGTGGCGAAGTTTTATTGGGAGACATCTATTTAGCGACTGTCGAAAACATTTTGCCGAGTATAGACGCGGCGTTCGTTGATCTTGGGGTGGAAAAAATGGGATTTTTACATGCTCAAGATGTTATGGGAAAAGGCGCACTGAAAGACAAACTTAAACCAAAACAAAAACTCGTAGTTCAGGTTGTAAAAGAACCGACAGGAAACAAAGGCCCTCGAGTTACGACTGAAATCAGCCTTCCCGGAAGATTTTTGGTTCTGATTCCTAAAGAAACAGGAATCAACGTGAGCAGAAAAATCGACTCCGTTAAAGAAAAAGCTCGCTTGAAATCTATCGTCGGGTTGTTAAAACCTGTAGGCGTCGGCGTAATCGTAAGAACAGAAGCCGCAGGACAGTCTGATTCAGACATCCAAGAGGACTTGGAAATTTTGCTGGAAAAATGGAACAACGTAATCACCTCTGGAGACACGTTAACCCCTCCTAGCTTGATTTCTAGAGACCAAGATTTACTTTACAGAGTTTTAAGAGAAGCCTGCACGGATGACATTTCTGAAATCCTTGTGGACACTGCGTTTGCAATGAACAGGGTTCAACAACTTTTGCAAAACTGGAAAATGAGCAAAAATATTCAGGTCACCCTTTACAAAGGTACAGAAGCGCTTTTGGTTGCTTCTGACATCCACAAAGAAATTAAAAACGCCCTTCAAACAAAAGTGAACATGCCTTCAGGCGGATATTTATACATCCAAACCACAGAGGCACTTACAGTAATCGACGTTAACAGCGGAAAATTCATCAGCTCTTCCACTCAAGACGAAACAATTTTAAGAACAAATAAAGAAGCCATTTACGAAATCGCAAGGCAGCTAAGATTGAGAAATATCGGCGGGATGATTATCATCGATTTTATTGATATGACCTCACGTGTCGACAAATTGGCAATCATGGAAGAACTAGAAATCGCGTTTGAACTTGACAAATCAAAACCTCAAATCGGCCAACTTTCTGACTTGGGACTTGTTGAACTTACCAGACACAGACAGGGCCAAAGTTTAGCTGAATTATTTACGAAAAAATGTCCTCACTGCCAAGGAAACGGCTACGTGATGGAAGAATTCAACTTTGCAACCTCTACAACCGACGGAGAATACCGTGCAAAAGCAGCTAAACTAAAACTTCCGGTTGGTGGATTCAAGAAAAACACTCCGGATAACAACTTTAAAAAACCACAAAATGCACAGCAAAATAATTCAAACCATGTTGGCCAACAGCAAGCAGGACAGCCTCTTGGAGCACAACCACAAACTGGCCATCAAGGTGCTCAAACTCCTCCGTCTGGTTTTGTAAAACCTTCTAATTTGGTTACTCCTCCTATTTCAATGAAGCCTAACAAGTTGTCGAACCCTTCTAATTTAGTAAAACCTTCTAATTTAGTAAAACCTTCTAATTTAGTTGAGCCATCAAACTTGGTCACTCCTTCTAATTTAGTAACGCCATCCAACTTGGTTAAACCCTCCAACTTGGTAGAGCCATCTAACCTCTTGACTCCCTCAAACTTGGTTCAACCCTCTAACCTTGTTCAGCAGGCAAACAATGCAGGGTTGACAAGCGTTGTTGAAGAACAACCAAAAGCACCTCTAAAAGTTGCGATTAAGGGTAAACCTAAATCAAATAGGTTCAACAAAACCAAAGAGAAACATTCAGCCGAAGCAATTGAGACTCCTGAAAACCTTGTAATTACTGAATTAAAAGTTCAGTCTCCAGTGGGAGAAGAAAAAACTGAAGAAGCTAAAGTGGCGGTTAAAAAACCTAAAGCACCGGCTAGAAGACCGAACCGCAACAGTTCAAAAAAACCTAAAATAAACGTCGAGGCTGCAAATGAAGAAGCACAAACAACTACAGTATAATTTATTATATTCTGTCATATTTTTTACAATCGTTTTTTCAACCCTTGTTTTTACTGGGGTTGAAAGCGCGGCTGTAGATACACCCTCTCATCAAACAAGCTCTGAGAAACTACCACTAAATTCCAAGATTTTTGCACCGCAAACTTCTACTGCGACTTCGGTTGTGCAAAAACCGGCACTTTTGCAAAAAAAATCATTACTTTCTCTCAAAAAAGATGGTGGAATCAAACTGACAAAAACCATTAATCGCTTTTTATTAGCCATGTTTGGAGTTTTTCTTTCAGTTATTACCATTTTTGGGTTTTTGAAATTCTACAAATTTATCACCGGTAAAAATAGCACCCCTTTTCATAAAAATAACAGTAAAAAATCTCTAGAAAGCCCTAAAAATTTCAAAGAGGCTATTAATTTGTTCTTGGATAAAACTGACAAATATTAAAGTCCCTTAAAAGATTTTTTTTACTAGCAATTTATTTCTTTTTCATGTTTTATGTTTGAGAAGCTAGTTTTTCTGTAATAAAATAGGAGTTTTCTTAAAAAATGCAAGTATTATGTCCAAAAAAAACACCCGCAAGCTTTAAGGGATATAAAATTGCCCCACGTACAGTCGGGGAGACTACCGTAAAATACCTTCTCAAGAAAAAAGAGTACAGCTGGGTTGACTCAATTTCTTTTATAACTGCGCTGACAACCGTAGCGGGCTTTGCCGGAGGCGGCTACGGACTTTTATACGACCATTTTCACGACTTAAAATCAGGCAAAAACAAAGGGCATCACAACGATGCTAAAACAGTAGAAAACAAAAACTTCTCGGAAAAATTTAAAGCGTTTGGGCCTTCTGCTCAAAAACAAATAATTTACGTGGGCAAAAACGGCAAAATTTGCACGGAAGAAGGGGCAAAAACGATTGTTCCTTCAACTAAAACTGCAAAACTTGGATTGGTTTTCGCAAAAATAGGGATTGCTTTTTCCGGCGTAGCGGGGATTTTTAACGGAATATCAATGGGGTTGCCGCTGATGGCCGCGGGCGAGTCCTTAAACCTTGGGGCTTCTCCTATTATTGAAACACCACTCGGAACTGGTCTTTTCGGGATTGCTCTTGCTGCGATTTTCTCGAGCAGAGCATTAGAAAACGACCCGCTTTTAAAGATGGATCCAATTAAGCTTTCCGAAAAAAAGGGGGTTTTTGCAAAAACAAAATATATTTTAAACAACATGAAAGGCTGCGCAAAAGAAGTCGGGACTTCGGCTGGAGTTTTCGGGAAAAATATCGGCAAACTATTTTCCGGAAAAACACGCTCTGAGGCCGTAAACTTCTTTAAAGATAGCGTTTTCTCCATTAAACCAAAAGGTATAATGATTCAAGAATTTGTGGACGCTGAGGGTGTTGTTAAAGTTGCAAAAACATTTAAAAACAACCCATACCTTATGCATGCAGCCTCTTTGGTGCTTGCGGTTGGCGGGGCGACTCTTGCTATCAGCAGTGTTCTTAAAAATAAATTCGGGCAAAAAGTCGGGTTGAAAACTTACGAAGTCGGCGGAAGCCTTGATAACTTGAGCCTTTCGCGTTACGGATTGGAAAAAGCGTCCATGGCTGGCAGCCCGTCTGCCAAGCTGTCTGGAAAACTTATGGGTTTGAGCGGTGTGACAATTATGGCCGGACAGCCCGGTGTTGACACCAAATGGGGGCGCGGCATCCAGTGGATAGGGACTGCCCTTTTATTCTCTGTTTTCGCTGTTGAAAGAAAAGCGAACGCCTTTAAATCAAGCGGCGCGAAAGAAAAGTTCACTTCGCTAATCCGCCAGCACAGTATCGATTTGACCAAACTTTATACAAAAGCGGAACTTGCCGAAAAAATTGGTGGAAAATCCAGACTTGACAGAATAATAGATGCAATAAAACCTGAAGAACCTGTTAAAACATCAGGATTTTTCAAAAAATTACTCGATAAAATAGTAAAACCAAAACAACCCCCTGTTAAAACCGTATTGGGCGACGGCGAAAAAGCACTCAAAGACATTATCGACTTTGCAGAAGAATCTTTTGAGGGAAAAGCCTACAGTGCCGAAAACCTTGATTTTCTGAAAGAGTTTGAAAAACACGCCAAGGCCAAAAAACTTAATTTAAATATGGAAAACGTCCGTGCAGCCATTTCCCAAGAGGGAAAAGACGGCAACCTCGAAGAAATAAAAACATCCTTGAAGAAAATTTCTGACATGAAATTTGAAAAAGAAACGGTTTAATATTTGGCTGAATGGCTTAACAGTCTTATTACTCGCCAATATTTTCTCGTTTTTTCAAAATATCACAATAGTGAGACACGGCGAATAATTCAAGACAGATGCTTGCTACATCTCCTAAGTCTATTCAAATCAACTCACTGGAACGGCATTTGTATTTTTTTGGATTTTTAATTCGCTACCGTTGTGGTCGATTAATATTTTATCCCCTTTGGTAAATTCATTTTTCAAAATCTTCAAGGAAACAGGAATTTCAATCAACTGTCTAATTATTCGCTTTAATGGTCTTGCTCCATAAAGTGGCTCAAAACCTTCTTTTGCCAAGTGTTTTTTTGCGCTTTCGGTGACTTCAAATTCAATATTTTGCTCAATTAGGCGTTTCTTTAATTTAACCATCTGGAAATCAACTATTTTTGAAAGCTCCTCAATACCCAGAGGGGTAAACATCACCGTTTCATCTATTCTATTTAAAAATTCCGGTTTGAATTTGGTTTTTAACAGTTGGTTCAATTCATTGAGCTTTTCCGGTTGACCCATATTTTCGTTCAGCAAAATATCACTGCCCAAGTTGCTGGTCATAATTATAATGGTATTTTTGAAATCGATTAATTTGCCTTTTCCGTCAGTCAAACGACCTTCATCAAACATCTGGAGCATAATATTAAAAATGTCCGAGTGCGCTTTTTCGACTTCATCAAACAAAACAACAGAATAAGGCTTTCTTCGCACTGCCTCTGTGAGCTGCCCGCCGTCTTCGTAGCCGACGTAGCCTGCAGTTGCACCCACTAGTCTTGAAACGTTGTGTTTTTCCATAAATTCGCTCATGTCAATGCGAATAAGAGAATCTTCGTCACTGAACAAAAATTCAGCCAGAGTCTTCCCAAGCTCGGTTTTCCCAACCCCAGTCGGCCCGAGAAATAAAAATGTTCCTATTGGACGGTTTGGGTCGTTCATGCCGGAGCGTCCGAGTCTTATAGCATTTGCGATTTTTATAATCGCTTCACTTTGGCCTACCACTCTTTTGTGCATATAGCTTTCCATCATCACAAGTTTTTCGGTTTCGTCTTCCATCATCCTGCTGACCGGTATTCCAGTCCGTTTTTCAATTATGCGGGAGATATCGTCCCCGTCTATTTCTTCTTTTATGAGTTGTTTATCGCTTTGGTTTTCCTGCATATCCTTTAATTTTTTTTCCATTTCAATCATTTGGCAGTATTTTAACTCTGCAGGCGAAGTAACGTCGGGGTTCTTTTCTTCCCTTGCGATTTGGCATTTTATAATCTCAAGGTTTTTTTTCACAATGGCATAAGTTTCGATAACTTTTTTTTCTTGAGTCCATTGCGCTTTAAAGTTTTCTATTTGCAGCCCCAACGCTTCAGTTTTTTTGTTAATTCCCGCTATTTTTGCTTCAGATTCCTTGGTGGGTTCTTTTTTGAGTATTTCACGCTCGATTTCGCACTGAATTTTTTCTCTCATGAAGCAGTCTATTTCTTCTGGCATCGTGTCTATTTCAATCCTAAGTGCAGATGCCGCTTCATCAATAAGGTCTATAGCTTTGTCCGGCAAATATCTATCGCAAATATATCTGTGAGATAGTTTTACGGCCTGTTGGATTGCGCTGTCTAGGATTTTTACCCCGTGAAACACCTCATATTTCCCTTTTAGCCCTCGCAGGATACTTATAGTACTTTCGATTGAAGGCTCTTCGACCATAATCGGCTGAAAGCGGCGTTCTAGAGCTTTGTCTTTTTCTATGTAAAGTCGATACTCGTTTAGTGTTGTCGCCCCTATTATTCTGACGCTGCCGCGTGCCAGTAGTGGTTTTAAAAGGTTCCCGGCATCCATAGACCCGCTTGCTCCGCCCATTCCGACAATCATATGGATTTCATCGATAAAAAGCATTAAATCAGCTGATTGTTCCTCCACTTCTTTTAAAACGGCCTTGAATCGTTTTTCAAAATCACCACTGAAAGAGGCACCTGCTAGGAGTGCGCCTAAATCAAGGGACAAAATTCTGTCATTTTTCAAACCCTCTGGAACATCTCCGTTAACAATTCTCTGAGCTAATCCTTCTATAACGGCCGTTTTACCTACTCCGGGTTCGCCAATTACAATCGGATTATTTTTGGAGCGACGGTTGAGAATTTGTATAATTCTTCTTATTTCGTCATCTCTTCCGATGACAGGATCCAGCTTGTGTTCTTTGGCAATGGCGGTTAAATCGATTGTGTATTTTTCCAGTGCGCTTTTGCTGTCTTCTATTGCTTTTTCTTTATTCATTTTCTTTTCTTCTTCTTTTTCTTTTTTGTCCAATATGTCAACGGTAATAATGTTTTCAACGACAGTTTTCATTTTCTGGTATAAATCTTCTTTTTTGAGCTTGAAGTTCTCCCAAAGGCAGTCTAAAATCGAACTTTTTGCTTTAAAAAGTGCTAGAAAAAAGTGTTCTATATTTACTTCGTCGTCTTTCAGCCTCAATGCCTCTTCCTGCGCCAGATTGAATAAGTCACTACAGGCCGAGGAAAACGGGATATTAAAACCTATTGCGCGTTTTTTAAAAGGTTTTTTTACTATGTAAATGTCTAAAGCTTTTGAAATCTCTTTTTTGCCCAAATCAATTTTAGATAAAAATATCTTTGGCAAATCGTTCTCATCTAGCATAAGCGAGAGCATGAAGTGTTCGGGCTCAACAAAGTCGTAGCTTCTTGCAACCGCAATAGATTTAGCTGATTTTACAATGGCTTGGGCGTAGTCTGTTAACTGCATTATCAATTCCTTTTCGTTTAAAATCATACTACATGACTCTTAACATATAATCCTTCTTATAAAGGAATTATTATACTTTTTTTAACTCGGCTAAACTCGGATCCAAAAGCCTTCTTCCTACGTTATCAAAATGAATCGAACACAAAGTTTTCGAACCGTAGCTAATTAATTTTTCCACAGAGCCTTTGCCGTACTTGGCGTGGACTACAGTATCACCCTGTTCCAGCTCATCGGAGGTGAAATCCATGCTTTGTTCAATTTCTGCAGAATAAATCGGAACGCTTGGAATGGAAGCTTCGCTGGCCGGCAAAATATCTATCGCCGGAGGCTCTTCGTTAACTTGTTCTTGGGAAAAATCGTCGTAGTCTAAATCTTGTGACGCCTGGGTCTGCGAATGCATATCTTCGGCAAAAAAGGCTTCCTGGACACCATCTTGGCTCTCTTCAAAATCTTCTTTGAAAGCTTCTCCAAAGCTGTCTTCAACCAAATCGGACTCTTGAATAATATTCAAATCATCGATAAAGTCAAGATCGTTTTCTGTTAACCCTTCAGTGTTACAATCTGCTTGAGCTTCGTAAAAACTTTCTTCGGCAAATTCTTCCTGCTCTTTTTCATAACTCGGCGCCGTGTAAATCTGGTCAACGTCCTGCATTATTTGCTGATCCAACTCATCATCAACCAAGGGCTCTTGTCCAAAATCTTGACCATGCTCAACTGTCGGTTCAATCTGTTCTGGCTGAACTGTCTGCACTATCATTGCCTGAGGGGTTTTGTCTAATTTTACAATAAGTGGTAGGTGATGGGTAGCACTACCGTAAATGATGAATTCATCCGGATTCAATTTGCTAAAAAATGTGCTGTAACTTGCGAAATCTTTTTGCTGGTTAATCGGCGCAAACAAAATCAAATCTTTAGCAATCTGTTTTAATTCGGTCAAATACTTGTAACTGTAAGAGCAGATTACACTAGAAAACGCCACTTTTGAAGTGAAAATTTGTTTTAAGAGTTTTTTGTCGGAGTTTGAATTATTCACATTAACTATAACAAAAATCTCTCCTGAAAATTGGCCAATTAAAGAATAGGCGTAAGAAATAACCTCTCTTTGGATGTTTTCTTCAACCTTGGACAAATCCAAAACAACCGTTCCTTTTTTCATAAAAGCTTGCTCAAGAGATTCGAATTGAACTTTTTCTTGGGCAAAAATTCCGTCCTCGTAATATTTCAAAAGTTTGTTTTTCAATAGAACCAGTTCAACTATTCCAAGTTCTTTATACTGCTCGTCTACTACGTTTTTAAACGTGTCGAACGGGATAAATTTCTCCGGAAGCGACTTTACGTATTCTTGAACTTCCAAAAATACTTCCTGTATTAGAGCTCTGGTTTCAGGATTGGCGTCATCCAACCCTTTTTCGTATATAAAATTGATTGTTTCATAATTTAAAGGAAGTCTGAAATCCTCTCCTGAAACTACTTTATTTGCAGAAAAATTATAATCACCGGACAAGTCGATTACCAAAAGTTTTTTGCCAAGATTGGTCAGCTGTGCGTTTATGTTTTCGACTAAGAGCTTATTGTCACACTCTCTTTCAGAACAGACCACTAATTTTTCTTTAAAAATAGTCTCGTCCAATTTCAAAATTGTTTTTTGTCCGGCCAGTTCGCCAATTACTACAGGGTTTTGAACAGGCAAAAGACCCAAGAGTTCAGAAGTTTCCACAAGATATATTTCACTTTTTATATCAGGAATTGCGCCGCTGTAATTGGTTACTACTCCAGTTGAATCGAAATTGAAAAGCATTTTCACAATAGCTGTATGAACTTTTGCGATTGCTTCAAGGTGCATCACTTGTGCTATAAAAGAAGGATTTTGTGTCTGGGTTTCGTCTTTTATCGTCACAAACCCAGCTAGGATTAATCCATGAAGGCTCGGCTCATACTCTATTTTTACCAAATTGTTTTTGATTTCAATTATGTGCATGTTTTTTATCCTTTTGGCAATTCCACTTTTAAAAATAATTGTACTATAAAAAAATCGACTTTTAAGTGATGTTAAGATTAAAGTTAAAATTTTTGCCAATTATTTGTATTTTCGCCTGAAATAAAATAGAATATTATTAGAAATAATTGAGAGGATTTGGGTAAAATGGTCACAAAAGAACTAGAAAAAACGGTGCTTTCACCAGAAGAAGTCAGAAATGTTTTAAAAACTGACAACCGCGAAATTATCAGACTTTGTAAAAAAGCCTCGATTATTCCTAAAAAAAACGAGTACGGTCAGACTTATTTTTCATATAACGAAGTGCAAAACTTGAAATCCATTAAAGAAGAATATTCACAAAATATTCCTGCGCTTGCCCAAAACGACCCTCAAGCTGTTGTAACAAACCTGCTTTCAACTCTAGAGAGCATGGAAAATAACCTTACGAATTCAATTTCCAAAATCATCGATGAAAAACTCGACGGGATGGACGAAGTTGTTGTTGAATTAATCCGTTGCAAGACCGAAAACGAAACCTTGAGACAAAAAATCAACGAGCTGAACAAAGAAAATTATCATTTAAAAAATAATGTGAAAAGCTACAAATCAATCGGGTTAGGGTTTTTTATCAAAAAAAACGAAGACGATTTTTCACTTTAATATTACGTCGTCCTGAACTTGTTTCAGGATCTCACCAGCAAACAACCTTGCGATGCTGAAAGAAATCCAGCACGACGCACTTATAAAAATAAAATAGCAAGAAGGGGACATAAAATGGCATCTGTTAAAGAAAAAGAAACTACTTCTATTTCAGAAGAAAAAAATAAAGCATTAAAATTGGCGATTGAAAAAATCGAAAAGGATTTCGGAAAAGGTTCGATTATGAAACTCGGCGACAGACCGATGGTAAACGTAGAATCAATCCCCACTGGTTCTTTGGCACTAGACGTGGCTCTTGGAGTAGGCGGAATCCCTAGAGGAAGAATCATAGAAATTTACGGGCCTGAAAGCTCTGGTAAAACGACTTTGGCTTTGCACATTGTCGCTGAATGCCAGAAAAAGGGTGGAATCGCAGCTTACGTTGACGCGGAACACGCGCTTGACCCTGAATACTCCAGAAATTTGGGCGTTATGGTAGACGATTTACTTATTTCCCAACCAGATACAGGCGAACAAGCACTTGACATCACGGAAGAATTGGTGCGCTCAGGAGCAATCGACATCGTAGTAGTGGATTCAGTAGCCGCACTCGTTCCAAAGGCCGAAATCGAAGGGTCTATGGAAGACCAACAAATGGGGCTTCAAGCTCGTTTGATGAGCAAAGCGCTTAGAAAACTTACAGGAGTAATCGGAAAAACCAACACAACCGTTATTTTCATCAACCAGTTGAGAATGAAAATCGGGGTGATGTACGGCAACCCTGAAACAACAACAGGCGGAAACGCCTTAAAATATTATTCCAGCGTAAGGTTGGAAATCAGAAGAACCGAAGGACTTAAAAAAGATGCGGTAGATATCGGAAACCATGTCAGAGTACGCGTTTTGAAAAATAAGGTTGCGCCACCTTTCAGGCAGGCCGAATTCGACATTATCTTTGGAAAAGGAATCTGCAAAACAGGTAATATTCTTGACGTTGCCGTTTCTTTGGACATCGTGAACAAAGCGGGTTCTTGGTTCAGCTACAACGAAGAAAAACTTGGCCAAGGCCGAGACAAATCGAAAGAATTCCTCGAAGCCCACCCAGAACTTTTGATCGAAATTGAAAGACTAGTCAGAGAAAAACTGGCTCAAGTATAATTGGCTTAAAATATTCTACAAATATGGCGGGTTCATTCACGAACCGCCATATTTATTAGTATTAAACCCCTTTTTGTAATTTTGCCAACGTTATTGCTGCTGCGGAATTTTGCAAACTGCGTCCGCAAAGGTTCGGCAGAATGAAGTTGTAGGTTGGACAACCCGGACGCAGGATATCGGAAAATTCAGTCTCTCCAGAATCAAGAATTTTAATGTTGTCGCCAACTTTAACAAGATTTCCTTCGTTCAAGTCGTTATAGGTTAGCCCTAATTTTCTCAAATCAGACAAATCCGCATCTGTTGATATTAAATCCGATGTATTGTGCGGTGAAAACTTCTCTATGAATTCGTAAATTGAGGCTTGGGATTTTGAATCATAAAAATGCATTCCGACAGCATTTTTACATTGGTTTGCATTTAAATAGCCGTCGATTTGTGCGTTTATAAAAGTTGAGTCTGATTTTAAAGCGGCTAATTCATTCATCCTGTCGGAGAAATCTGGCCACTCTTGCATTCTTTTGGCAAGTCCCGAGTCATATTGCGAATAATCCTGACGAAATTTTATCAAATATTTTTTGTCGTTGACTTCAACTACTGCATGGCCTTTTCCGGATGCACTAAATCCAACTTCTCCACAAAGCTTTATGCCGTTAGGCAAGGGTTCGTTTTTGTGAAGCTTGGAGACTATGTTTCTGAAACTGTCTGCATCCTTGAATCCGCTTGGCAATGTACCTAAAGCATAATCTGAAAATTTGTTTTTTAGAAGGTTGTAATCCCAGTTGGGAGAAATCTTTATCAGCTCGTCAGCTGATTTTGCGTTTTGAACGAGAGTACTAACGTATTTTTCATAAGCTTTTTGGTAGCCTTTTGGTGCAAAAATCCACTCCAGAAGGTCTTTTTCTCCTCCAATTTTTATCAACAAGGTGTTTGTTATTTTTTCGTGCTCGCGGGGATTTGCGACAACTTCTTTGATAAATTTTTGACTTGCGACTTCATCAGAAGTCATTGCGAACAAAAATTCCTTGATTTGTTGGGGTGCAGCATTAATATCTTCAATAAAGCTTATGACTGATTTTTTTGAGTCGACAAATTTTTGTTGGAGATTTTCAATTATTTCAAATTGTTGCTCGTTTTCACAAACAACTCTGGCTCTTTTTAAATTTACTTCTGGTTCAAGCTCTTTTGCCTTTAGCTTTTCTGCAATATCTTTATTGTCAGTTACTAATGTTTCTATTTGATTTTTTAATCCCTTTATCGCTTCGTCTTTTTCTGTTCCCAACCTCGCTACGATTTCTTCGTTATTTTGAGCCAAAATTTTGATTTTGGACGTTAAGTCTTTAGACCTACCCTTGCCCACAAAGAAAGTCCCAGCGGCTAAAGCTATTGCAGCAGCAGAATAAACAACCGCATGAGTTGGGATTTTTGCTGGATTAGCAACTTTGCTTGAAGTCACTGTAGCGGTACTATTTGGAGGAGTTACAATCGATTTAGTTACCGCAGAAAAGGCTCCGCTTGCCGTAAAATTTTGAGGATTAAAATAATTCTGACTTATGATGCGCATGAGTAGCCCTCCTATTCAAGGGCTATAAAGTAAGTAACTAAAAAAGTTTGCGTATTTTCGCTACAAAAATTGAAATCATTTCTTTTTTGTAACAATTTATTTTTTTTAAGCTATAATATTATAAGTCAAAATAATGGAGCTATATAGTGAACAAAACTCAGGCTGCAGGACTCTCAATATTATCAAACACCTTTTTGATTATCTCAAAGGTGCTGGTAGGGCTGTTTACAAACAGTGTCAGTATTATTTCTGAAGCCGTACACTCACTCATGGATCTTTTAGCCGCCATAATTGCTTTCTTTTCAGTAAAAAAATCAGCAGAGCCAGCAGATGACGATCACCAATATGGGCATGGAAAATACGAAGATTTTTCTGGTTTTGCAGAAGGTGCTTTGATTATTATTGCTGCAGTCTACATTGTTTACGAATCCCTCGAAAAGCTCTTTGGCGGGAAAATAGACTTCATCGACTCTGTCGCAGGAGTTGTCGTTATGGGTGTTTCAGTCGTTGTAAATATTCTGGTGAGTAGAAATCTTTTCAAAGTGGCTAAAGAAACTGATTCGATGGCCTTGTTGGCGGATGCCGAGCATTTGAGAACAGATGTTCTAACCTCGGCGGGCGTTTTGGTTGGGTTGGTTCTGATAAAAATTACGGGCTTTAAAATATTAGACCCTATAGTTGCGATTTGCGTTGCAATGCTTATTGTTAAAGCTGGGGTCACTTTATGTCTTGCGTCTATGAAAAATCTTCTCGATTCATCGTTGCCAGAAACAGAGATATCGGCCATAAAAGCGGTTTTGAAAGAGTATTCGGACGGAAAAATACTTTCTTACAATAATTTAAAAACGAGAAAAGCCGGTGATCAAAAGCTTATTGAATTCACTTTGATTATGCCAAAAGACTTGACCCTAGATGAAGCACACAAAATATGTGATCAAATAGAAAACGATTTGAAAATAAAAATTTCTAAAAATATTATCACTATCCATACTGAGCCGTGCAACAATATTTGTATAGAGTGTGGTTTTAAAAAGTGTGAGAGCTCCTTTTAAAAAACCTATAGAGGTTTAATGTTCGGGTGAAGAAGAGCATAAAAAAATAGGGTTAAAAAAGCACGCGCAAATTTTCTAAGGCAGACTATTTTATATAATTAACTGTGTTTTCACGCCTTGGTTGCGGTTTTGGGTTTGGAAATTTTTTGTAACCGAGTGTTATAGCGTAGTAAGGCTCGTGACCTTCTGGGATTTCGAGCATTTTGGTAAATGCTTCTGCCCGTTCGCTTTTGAACAAATACGTAACAAGCCCAATCCAACAGCTTCCGATGTTCAAGGATTCAGCCGCCAGCATCATGTTTTCAGTTGCGGCAGAGCAGTCTGTTTCTGGAACAAGTGAGGTTTTTTCACCCGAGACGACAATTACGGTCGGGGCTTGGTAGAAAATGTTGTAATTCTCGTTTTCTCCCATTTTTTTGAAATATTCGTTCTCTAAGGCTAATAATTCTTTTTTTGATTCAAGGCTAAGAGTGTCTATTATTTCTTTGTTTTGGATGACTGTAAAATGCCAAGGCTGTTGGTTGCAAGCGCTTGGTGCGAACTGGCCTGCTTGCAGAATTAAGTCCAAATCGTTCTGTTTAATCTGCTCATCAGAGTAAACTCTAACGCTTCTTCTGTTTAAAATGTTTTGTATAACTTCGTTCATAAATTCTCCTGAGTTATTAGTGCTTGCCGTTAAAATTATTATATTACAAAGTAAAATTTTGGCACATCCCCCAAGGTGAGCGAGTTAGAAGACTAAAATACAAAATTGTGGCTAATTTTGACCTCCGCCAGCTTAGTTTTGATTTAATTGCTACCTTTTTGGTGGGTTTATCTGCCGCCTACCGCTTGCAATTCACGATTTTCTTGCACGGTTTCCACGGAATGTTCTTCTTTCAGCCAATCAGTACAAACATCTATAAACCGCTTTCGCTGCTGAAAAAACAAATCTTCGGCATGGCAACAACCGCGAAACAGCTCAAACTTTTTTTGACATTTAGCCACTCTGAAAAGACTCATTGTATGCCAGGCATGGACTGTAGCGTCACAATCGCCCGCAACAAATAGCGTCGGGACGTTGATTTTTGCCACAATGTCAATCGGACGGATTTTCTTTCCTATAATAAGACTCGGCCTTACCGTTGTCCATCTTATAAATTCAAACTTCCTAAAAGAATGCCACCAGGCTTCTTTTCTCCACATCTGGTTTTCTATTTTTATAAAACTGTGCGGTGCAGATACCGCAATAACCTTAGTAACATCCTTTTCAACAGCGCTGTGGATTAAAACCAAAGCCCCGCCAAGAGAAAAACCCACCAGATAAATTTTTTTGTAATGCTCTTTTGCGTAATCAACCACGGCCTTCATATCCATAGGTTCCTTGCTGGTGAAAGTGTAAGTTCCCGAACTTTTGCCATGCCCCCTGAAGTCAAACGAAATAACGTCGAAATTTTCACTAAATACGTTAGCCATGTCGGTAAAATAAGAGCTGTCTTTGGTCATAAACCAGCCGTGGGCAATAATTAAAACCTCATCATGCCCCGTTTTATTATGATTTATAGCGATTTTCACATCGTCTTGCGTTTTTAGATAAAGTTGTTCTACATTCTTAAACATTATAGTACCCCCGTTTTTTAATTATATATTACTATTCTTATAAATTCCAATTTTTTGAAATTAGAGCTTCTTGCCAACCTGTATTATTAATGGTAGCATTGATAATATAAAAAACAGGTCAGGGACAGGTTAGATATTAATGAAAAAATTCAGTTATATCCTTTTTACGATATTTTTTTTATTTTCAAGCATTCCCCCTCAAGCGACAGGGGCGCAAGTCCATATTCAATCGCTTTCGAAGGAAACAATGCAGGAAATGTCTCAAGCATCTCCAACCTTTAAGCCGCCTCCCTTACAAGACCCAATGGAACAGCCTCCTGCACAGGAACTAGCCCCTTTCTCTGTCCAGCGACATTCACAGGACATTTTTCAAGAATCACTGGTGCCAATAATACAAGCTAAAGCTCCGGTTGAATTGAATTCCGAAAAAATTTTGGAGGCAAATGCGTATGCAGATATTCCTACTTACCAAAAAATTTCGCTGCCAGATGCGATAAATTACGCGCTTTCAAACAGTCATGATATAAACGCTAAGCGTTTAAATGTAGACATTGCAAAAAATGATATTAAAAAATCGACTCGGCTTCAAAACCCTTATTTAATGTTGTTTTTTAACAGCGGTAAGGCCGCCACCGATAACCCGAACACCTTGGGAATGGTTTTCCCCATTGATATTTTGAAAAGAGGGCCAAGAAAGAACTTGGCCAAATCAACTATGGAGTTGACCAAGGGCAATGTTGCCTTGGATGAATTTTATCTAAGAATGGATGTCAGAGAAGCTTACATCAATTTAGTCGCCGCCAAATCAATATTGAAAATCTTAACGGACCACAGAAAACTTTTGCAAGAACTTCTTGATGTTGCCCAGAGAAAATATGATCTGGGAGCCACTCCCGAGATGGATGTCATCCACGCAAAAATGACTTTGAACCAACTTTTAATTGATGTAAATTCCGCCAATACGAATGTCTACACAGCAAGATATAATTTTAACGCAATTTTAGATTCTTGCTGGTTTGACAGTCAAGAGGATTATTTGCCTGAGCAGCAGGATGTTTTATTTTTGCTGACCCCCCAACCTATAGAAAAAATGCCGGATTTTAAAGAACTTACCGCCATTGCCGTTCAAAAAAGGTTGGATTTACAAAATGCACAAAAAGATATAGATGTTGCTAAAAAAAATCTTATTTTAACAATAAGACAGAGAGTCCCTGATATTGAACTGGGTGGCGGTGTTATGAATGTCTCGCAACAAAATTCAACAAGCAACACTGAATCAAACGGGCTATATTTTGTAGGAAATATAACAAATATACCTCTCCTGTATCAATATTCTCCGGAAATTAAAAATGCGAAAATCCTAGTAGAACAAAAAGAATTGGCCTACCACAATTTGGAGCACCACGCTCTAATGAATTTGCACATAGCATACGACGAATTCAACACAGCTAAAGATAATTTAAATTACTACAATGACATTCTTATGTCAGAGTCCCTGCAGTTTTTAAAGATGGCTAAGACCAGCTACAAAGTGGGAAAATCAAACATAACGGATTTCATATTTGTTCAGCAGTCCTACAAAACAATTATCATGGGCTACACTGCCGCTCTTCAACACTACTACGATTCTTGGGTAAATGTTGTAAGGGAAGTGAATTACGAGGAGCTCAAATTACATGGATAAGCTTTTCAAAAAAATAATCAAATTTTTCATAGTCAAAAAGTACCTTTCAATAAGTCTGACGATCGCACTTTTGGCAACAGGGGTTTACTGTCTTCAGCACCTTGATACCGAAGCCTACCCGGATTTTGCAAGCCCAACGGTTCAGGTAATCACTCAAATGCCAGGAAAAAGTGCAGAGGACGTCGAGCGTCTGGTCACCATCCCGCTGGAAAAAGAATTAAACGGGATTCCACACGAAAAAAAGCTTTATTCAACCTCAATATTCGGACTTTCCATGATAAAAGTCGTTTTCGACGACATCAAAGGAATAACCTCCCCCTTAATAAGACAGCAGGTTTTGGAGAGAATCCCCATGACGGATTTGCCTGTCGGGGTAAAGACACAGCTTGGGCCGGATTCTACCGCAATCGGCGAAATTTACCGATACACACTCCATTCTGATTTTTACACCCCAATGACCTTAAAAACAATCCAAAACTGGCAACTGGAAAAAGCCTTCAAACAGGTTCCCGGAGTCACTGGCATGTGCAGTTTCGGTGGGCCTGTAAAAACTTACAGAGTTACGTTAAATCAAGAAAAAATCAGATTTTATAACTTGGACGTCGGAGAGATTTTTGACGCCATAAGTGCCTCCAACTCAACCGGCGGCGGGAATTATGTAGGTATCAATGAACAAGCCTTTATTATTAGAGGGGTAGGTCTTTATACGGATGTAAAAAGTATAGAAGAGACTGTCATAATGTCATCCAACGGTATTCCTGTAAGGGTGAAAGACGTTGCAGTCATAGACGTTGGCCCTGCAATAAGGATAGGCCAGCTTGGGAAAAACCTTGAAGACGATATTCCAGAGGGAACCGTTCTTATGAGAAAAGGTGAAAACCCTAGTGAAACAATAAAAAACCTCAAAGCACATTTGCCAAAAATACAGGCAGCTCTGCCAAAAGGGGTTAATATTGTTCCCTTCTATGAGCGAGATTTATTAATTAAAAACACCATGGAAACCATCGGACACAACGTGGTGATGGGAATAATTTTCGTCGTGATTGTTTTGTTCGCATTCACTCTCGACTTGAGGGTAACTTTGATTGCCTCGTTGGTCATCCCGCTCGCCTTGTGCTTCGCCTTTCTCATGTTTAAAATATTTTCTATCCCAGCAAATTTATTGAGTATGGGCGCGGTGGATTTCGGGATTCTAATTGACGGCGCGATAATACTAATGGAAAATATTTTCAGGTGTCTGTCAGAGTATAAAGGGGTTTTGACCACCAAAAAGAAAGACGCCCTTATTTACCGAGCAACTAGAGAAGTCGGCGGAGTAATCGTTTTTTCAACCTTGATTATTTTGTTCTGTTTTTTGCCAATCCTGTCCTTTAATGGAGTGGCGGGCAAATTGTTTCATCCTTTAGCTTTTACTATGGGCTTTGCCTTGATTGGTGCTGTTTTGTCCTCACTTCTTTTACTAACTGGGCTTTCCTCTCTTTTCATGCCGAACGGAAAAGTTGTTGAAAAAGAAAACAAATTTTTAGATAAAATTACAAAATGGTACGAGATAACACTGATGAAGGTTTTTATCCACCCAATCAGAATGCTTACGCTTGTAGTCGGTGTGTTTTTGGTCAGTTTGGCTTTGTTTGCAAGCATGGGTTCAGAATTTTTGCCAAATTTGGATGAAGGAAACATTTGGCTCAGAGTAACCATTTTGCCAAGAAGTACCACTATCGAGCATTCGGTTGAAGTTGCAAGGCAGATAAGAAAAAAAATTCTTGAATACCCGGAAGTTAACAGCGTAGTTTCCCAAATAGGCTCGTCGGACGACGGAACCGAACCGAATTTGTTGAGCAATATAGAAAATTCAATTGATTTAAAGCTGGCAAAACACTGGCGGCCAAAATGGCATGAAAATAAAGAAAAATTAATCGAAGATATGGCAAAAAACCTTACGGAAATTCCGGGAATAACAACTTATTTCACCCAGTATATTCAAGATAACGTTGAAGAGGCCGTGTCTGGTTCAAAAGGACAGGTTGTTTTGAAAATATACGGTACTGACCTTTACGAGCTAGAAAAACTTCAAGACAAGAGTATGAAGTTGCTTAGAGGGGTAAAAGGTGTTGTTGATTTGGCCTGTGACCAAATTATCGGTCAGCCACAGTATCAAATCCAAATAGATAGGGTAAAAGCTGGTCGTTATGGGCTGAGAAGCGATGATGTCCAAAAAGTTATCGAAATTGCCATCGGTGGGAAAAACGCAACCCAAGTAATCGAAGGCGAAAAAAGATTCAATGTCTTTTTAAGGCTGGAATCTGAGGATCGAGACACTTACAGAAAAATAGAAAACATAATTGTAAAAACTCCAGACGGCGTTTCCGTTCCGCTTGCGAACGTAACAGATGTAGTTACCGCTACAGGCGCTATGTTTATCACCCGAAGCGAAAATTCCAGAGTAGCCGTTATAAAATTCAACATAAGAGGAAGAGATTTGGGCTCTACCGTAAAGGACGCCCAAAAATTGCTATACAAAAAACTGAATATGCCGGAAAATTACAGCCTGAAATGGGCTGGGCAATCAGAAAGCCAACGCAACGCAAATGCCAGACTGGCGTTGATTTTACCGGTGACAATTCTCATCGTCGCCGGAATACTTTACATTGAATATAAAAACTACAAATATGTTTTGATTGCGATGTCGCCTATTTTGGTGACGCTTGCAGGATGTATATTTGCACTGTTTCTGACAAGAACCTACTTCTCAATCTCCGCTGGGGTCGGATTTATCGCCGCCATCGGGGTTTGTATCCAAAACGGGGTAATCCTCCTTTCCTCCTTAATCCGCCACTCAAAAATCACCAAAGGCGGGGCCAGCGGACTGTTGAAAGGCTCGATACAAAAACTGAGACCAATTTTGATTGCCTCGAGTGTGGCGATTCTCGGGCTTTGTCCTGCGGCTGTTTCAAATGGCATCGGCGCACAGAGTCAAAAACCTTTCGCAATCGCAATTATCGGCGGGCTTTTTGTAGGAACAATTTTCACCATATTTTTAATCCCACTTTTGTTCAAAATAATTTCATGCAACCAAATAAAAAAGGAGCAAGCAAATGCTAAACAATCGTCATAAAGTATTAAATATTTTACTTATTATTTTAATCGCGGTAATTTTTTCGGGCTGCGATTTTCATAAAGATAAAAAAAATGAAAACGGGGGCAACAGGCTAATAACCTTAGATGCTGAGCAGGAAGGTAATGCAAAAATTGAATTAGAAGAGCTTCAAGACAGGCCAATTCAGTTGAGAATAACCATTCCGGCCCAATTTAAGGCGATGCACAAGCTTATGGACACAACCTACGCTCCGATAGATGGAAAAGTCGTCAAGGTTTACGTCGAGCCCGGTTCGCTGGTAAAAAAAGGCCAGCCAATTGTTTTGATAAAATCCGACGCCATCGGCCAAATACAGTTGGAGTTTTTGGATAAATACATCAGCATAGATTCGCTGGTGAAACAAATGACAGCCCAGTACAACCTCTCTGTTCAAACCAACAAGAGAGAAAGCATTCTGTACAAGGACGGGATTTCTTCTCGTGCTGAGTACGAAGTAGCGAGCGCTCAGATGCAAAAAGACAAAGCGAATTTGGATTCGCTTAAAGTCCAAAAAAGTACCCTGAAAGAAGTTTACGCCCAAAGGGTAGCCCTTTACGGCGGGAGCGAAAGCACAATAACGAGGGCTATTTCAACAAAAAGGATTTACCCTTTCATAACGCTTTGTTCCAACAAAACGGGGATTGTTTTGGCCAGAAAAGTAAACGAGGGTGAAATTATCAATCAAAACAGAGAAATGTTTAACATAGCAGATTTATCAACTATCTGGCTTGTGGGCTACGCGTTTGAAAAAGACGCCTCTCACTTATCGGTCGGCCAAAAAGTGGTCGGGATGTTTGAAAAAGAGCACGGCAAAACGGTAGTGGGAAAATTGTCCTACGTTGCATCCATTCTCGATACCGAGAGAAAGACACTTGAAGTTATCGCAGACATTCCAAACCCGGATTTTTCTATCAAGCCCAATATGTACGCCGAGATGGTTGTGGACATCGGAACAGTCATGGCATTGTCAGTTCCAAACAGCGCACTGCAAAAATACGGCGACTTCACTTTTGCTTACGTAAAAGTTGCACCTAATACCTACGAGGAGAGAAAAGTCGAAATCGGCCAAAATAACGATAAGTTCACCGAGGTTAAATCCGGTTTGAAACAGTGCGAAATGGTTGTTTCACGGGGCGGATTCTCGCTGCTTGGTGAAAGTATCAAAAGTAGCGAAGAATAATTAATTGAAAAGTAAATGGTAAATAGGCGCCAAAAGTTATTCAGGGCACTTCTTGTACCAAGTCTACCATGGCGGGCTACTTTTGCTGACTGGACGACTAATGTCTTTTATCCTAGGTGAGATTATAATAGACATGTAAATAAATGCGACTAGACAGATACGAGGATTATTATGACAAATGCGATAGAATTGAACGACGTGAATTTTGAAAAAGAGGTCAAAAAGTCCTCTGTTCCAGTGCTGGTTGATTTTTTTGCCACTTGGTGCGGACCTTGTAGAAAACAGCTTCCCGTGGTGGACGATTTGGCAAGAGAGTTTGCAGGCAAGGCGAGAATTGGCAAAATCAACGTCGACCAGAACAGAAAAACTGCCGCAGAATACACTATAAATAGCATCCCAGCACTTTTGGTCTTCAAAGAGGGACGGGTTATCGAAAAATTGGCAGGGTTGCACACCCACGAACAATTAGTTTCAGTTTTGAAAAAATATTTGTAGTGGCCTTAAAGCTTATTAGACTTTCTAGAGCCTGTTAACGGTTTAAATTGAGTCCAAAACCTCGTCCACGTGGCCTTTTACCTTCACGTCGCTCCATTTTTTGACTAGCGCTCCGTTTTTGATGAGAAAAGTCGAGCGGTTAATTCCCATGTATTTTTTTCCATACATGGACTTTTCCTGCCATGCCCCGAAGGTTTCAGCCAGTTTGTGTTCAGGGTCAGAGAGTATGATGAAATTCAACCCATGGTCTTTTTGGAATTTTTTGTGGCTTTTTATGTCATCTGGGCTCACCCCGATAACGACGGCAGTGCCTGTCAAGCGGTTAAAGTTGTCCCTAAAGTCGCATGCCTCAATGGTGCAACCAGGAGTGTTGTCTTTAGGGTAAAAGTACAGAATAACCGTGTCGTCCTTAAATTGAGAGAATGAAAATTCCTTTTCATTGCCCTCATTGTCTATCCCTTGCAGGGTAAAATCATTTATTTTGTCGTTAATTTTCATTAATTAGTTCCTCCTTTTCATTTGAGTCTGAATTATCACTCAAAAATATTAATATAACAACTCCCCAATTTGCCAATTTAAATCCACCTCATATAGGTGAATGATTAATCTACTACAATTGTAACAGTTTGTTTAAATACCTTTGACTTAACGGCAAAAAGTTGTATTATTGTTTAATAGTGTTATATAAACACCCTATATAGCTAGACGGTGTTAGGTAAGAGAGTAGTATCATTAGGGAAAATATGGATTTTTTCAATATGATCCTTGGCAAGAGGTAGGTAAACATGATTAAAGAAATTTCACAGGCTCAAAAAGTTGCGAGTTTTGCAACCGTAACCCCAAGAAAAAATATCAGAGGTAAGCAAGAACTGGCAAGCCCAGCTCCACAAACCCTGCAGGCGCCAATTGTGAAATATACCTCCAATCACATAAAGGCAAATTACCTTAACTACAAAGCGTCTTCTGCTGTTTCTTTCGGAATAGGTGAAAATATACCAGCTTTGCAAACATGGACAGATGAGCGTAAAACAGTAAGCATTTCCAGAAATATTACAAACTTACCTTCATATAAATTGAGCAATGGCCACTACTACGACGAATTGTCAAACGACCTAGCAATCCTTATGGGGCCGGGCAAAAATGCCTTGTTGACCCATGAAGAAGGTGTAAGTTCAGATCTTTTGGTACACAATTTTACCCAAAATATGTTGGACAAAAAATACATCCACGAAGGACTTCACCCTTATAAGACAGATGTAATGATTTTTGATGCGGCAGAGTGTCTAGGGAAAGGCAAAGTGCCCTTCGTAGAGTTGACTAGGCTTGCAGTTGAAAGCCCACACAGAAAAAAAGTCGTATTTATCGAAAATTTTCATCAGTTCTTTGCTGGTTTTTCAGAAAACGGTTTAAATGCAGAAGATCTCTTAAAAGAGGGCAAATTCCCCAATACCCAAATTGTTGGGCTAATGCCCAAAAAAGTGCATGATTTTGTTATGACTGGAAAAAGCGAGATTAATCCGGTTGCCTTAAAACAGTTGGGAAGGGTGGATTTCGACGGCCTTAACGCTGCCGACACCAAAGATTTGTTAAAAAAAGATGCAAGATTTATAACCAATATACTCAAAAGATATGATGATATTGATTTAAAAATCAGCTACAATGCAATCGACGCTATAGTGGACAATTCGGCCGCTTCTATAAATGGCGCATTCCCTGCAAAGGCTCTAAAAGTGTTAGATTTAGCCGCCGCAGCGAAAGCAACCGAACTTAAACACCACAAACCTGGCGCGGCTGTTCAAGTTAATTCTTCTGACGTAAAAAGGTTCTTTGAAAACCATACAAGTATTATTGATAAATTAAAACCTGAGCAGGGTCAATTCAAATTAGCAGAAAATATTAAAACCAAACTGGCTGACGTTGGCGGAATCAGTACCATAAAAGAAGAAATCAAAGACGACATCCTTGATTATTTAAAAGACCCTAAAAAATTCGCAGCATCCGGCAGAGTAGTTCCGAACGGTAAATTGCTGACTGGCCCTCCTGGGAACGGAAAAACCCTTTTGGCAAGAGCAATCGCCGGAGAAACAGGAATACCATTTATTGCAGCTTCAGGAAGTGAGTTTGTAGAAAAATACGTCGGAGTTGGCGCGCAGAGAATGAGAGAATTGTTCGAAAATGCAAAAAAAGCAGCAGCAGCGTCAGAAAAGAAGATTGCGATAGTCTTTATTGATGAAATCGACGCTTTCGCCAAAGCCCGCGGAGCCGATGGTGGTGGTGGAGGCTCAGAATCTGAGAAAACACTCAACCAGCTTTTGACAGAAATGGACGGATTTAACAAAAGTTCAAAAATAAAAGTATTTGTTCTTGCAGCAACCAACCGTAAAGACATCATCGACCCTGCTCTATTGAGATTCGGCAGATTTGACGGTGGAATAGAAGTTTCTGCACCGGCAACTCACACAGACAGGCTTGAAATCCTAAACATACATGCAAGAAATAAAAACTTTGCAACCGAAGCAGATAAAGCAAAAATCCTTAACGGAGCTGCTAAAATGACGGAAGGAATGAGCGGAGCCGATTTGGCAGGAGTTCTGTCGAAAGCGGCGAAAGTTGTTTCAAAAAGACCAGACAACCAAGTTATGACCTACAACGACATGGTTGAAGGGTATTTACAGGTAATCGCTGGCCCGATTAAAAAGAATGATTCGTCGATAGAAGAGTTGAGAAATACTGTACGTCACGAAGGCGGACACGCTGTCGTTATTGACAGCTTAAAGCAAGACAAAGTTTCATTTATCACTCTTGATAGCAGGGGCAAATTTTTAGGTGCAGTCTTTAGACAGCCGTCTGATAATATGCCTAACTTTAAATCGGTGATATACTCAGCGGCCACAAGCTATGCAGGCGGTCAGGGCGAACCTGGTTTTGACGCAATCGGTCATGGTGCCGGAGTAAGCCAAGATCTACAAAATGCAACAAGCATAATAGACAGAGCTATCAAAAAATGGGGCTTAGGAGTAAATACTCCACAACTTTCCATGGGAGACACCCCTTCAGATGTAGGGAATTCAATGCTTGGAATGTACAATACTGAAATCAAAAAGGACATCAAGCTTTTCTCAGAAACGGCCCAAAAAATTTCCAAGAAAATTGTTGATTTTCACCAAGGGTTCCTCGATAACTATGTTAAAAAATTCGAAGAAAACGCAGGAAAAGGCGGAAACAACCTTTCAGGCGAAGAGTTCTCCAAATTGAGAGAAGATTGGGTTGTAAAAACTGGAAAAACAAAGGAATTCAAAGCTCTTCAAAAAGAGATTGAAAAAATCGTGACAAAAGCCCAGTCGAGCAATTTGAGCATATTTAAGAAAGTTCTAAAAGCCATTGCAAGATAGCGGATTGCGAGCTGAGGCTGCAGTGGGAAAACCACGCTTTTTCCACGAAACGCCGTTTATCGCGAACAACAAAGTCACAACATAAAAAAACAAGGGGTTACAACCCCTTGTTTTAACTTTAATTATTCTACCGTTTCTTATACCGTAAGTTCTTCTGTTGTCTTTTCAACTGCTTTAATAACAGGTGCGTTTTTCAACCTTGCTTTGTTCCAAAGTGAGTAAACAGGAAGGCCGGCTAGGGTAATCAAGAACCCCGGCAAGGTGTATTCAGGCTTGAAAACGGCCAAACACACCACGATGTAAGAAGCGATTGAAATAAAACTTATTGCATAGAAGTTATTAACTCTTAATTTTGGGTCTGACTCTGGGAAATTTTTTCTGTGAACAAAAATTCCATAAAGAGTGATTATGTAGAAAATCAAAGATGCAAAGATAACAAAATCTAGTAGCTGGTGGTAATTTCCCCAAAGGATAAGCCCTGATATCCAAGCGCACTGAACCCAAAGAGAATTAACCGGCACTCTTGTTTTTCTGTTGATGACTGCCATTGATCTGAAAAACAGTCTGTCTTTAGCCATTTTGTAATAGACTCTGGCGCCCGCCATAATCATTCCGTTAGCACAGCCGAAAGCTGAAATCATAATTATAACAGCGATTACCGTTCTTCCCACATTACCGAACATTGAGCCCATAACAGCCGCTGCAACAATGTCGCCGCTGGCGTTCTGGATGCTTGAAAGCGGTACGGAAGTTACGTAAACGACATTTATCATCAAATAAAGAAGGATAACCATTCCCACCCCGATGGCTAGAGATTTTTTAACATTTTTTTCTGGGTCCTTAATTTCGCCCGCGATAAAAGAAACGTTGTTCCAGGTTATAGCAGAAAAAAGTGCCCCGACGGTAGCGGTTGAAATTTTTGCAATATCAGTCATATGGAAATTAAATGCGGCGGGTGCAAAGTTCAAGTGTATTGCACTCATATTAAACCCGAAGAATATTCCGCAAACGACAATCGCGATTAAGGAAACGATTTTGGTTACCGTAAATATATTTTGGGTGATTACCCCGTAATCAATCCCACGGGAATTGATGTATGTCAATAATAAAACAGTCGCCACCCCGAAAACTTGTTGGGTGGAAAGGTGAAGCGCTCCAAGAGTAAAAAGCATATTCTGGTCACTTATTGCCGGAATTAAAAGCCCTGTAAATTTTGAGAACGCAACGCAGATTGCCGCAATTGAACCTGATTGTATTACTAAGAACAGCGTCCAACCGAATAAAAACGCCAACTTATCGTTGAATATTTTTTTAAGGTACATATACTGTCCGCCTTCGTCAGGAATCTTTGAAGCGAGTTCTCCGTATGCTATTGCTCCACAGAAAGAGACAAATCCGGCCAAAAGCCAGACTAAAAGCACCAACGGCGCTGAGTTGACTTGCCTTGAAATATCAGCCGAGACAATAAATATCCCACAACCAATCATAGATCCCGCTACAATTGAAATAGAGTCCTGTAAGGACATCGTTCTTCTTAATTCGTTACTCATTTTGCCTTCTTTCTCCATAGAGCCGGTGGCGAAACGTGAGAAATGGCCTCACGGCTTGCCTATATTGTTCGATATTTGTTTTGTTCTCCAATAGTGAGAACCACAACACGAGATTATTTAGCCCGCGCCTTTTCTTATTTGTTGTACTCACTGCTATTTTTTTATTTTTGCGGCTTCCCAGATTTATGCCCTCGCTAATTCTCGCTAATGAACATCTATCCTCGTTGTTGTTACTCCGCTTGCAACTCTTTTGCTTGGGGAAGTTTCTAGTCAACAGCTCGCATATTACTACTACAAGTATAATTAAAATAGGGCTGATTGTAAATAGGGAAAGGTAAAGATTGGATAAAGATTTGTTGACGAGTGAAGGGGGGCATGTGCATTGGTCGCAATGTGCTCTTTTGAAAATTCTGTCACAAAAAAACTGGGTTCCGTTAGAAACTCAGCTTTTTTATATTGGATATTGAATTTATACAGTCGCCATCTTTTCTTTTAAGGCTTGTGCAGAATCTTCGTATCCTGCTCTGCCCATCAATGCGTATGTATAATTTTTTGCCTGTTCAACGCCCGGTTGGTTAAAGGTGTCTACGTTGTAAAGTTCGCCCGCGATTGCTGTTTGAACTTCTAACAAGTATAGCAGTTGAGCTACGTAGTAGCCGTTAACTTTAGGTACTGTAATCGTAACGTTCGGCCTTTCAAAATCAGTCAAAGCGACTTTTGTTGAATCAGCCTCTGCGTTGATAAGTTCGTTTATAGTTTTTCCGCCCAAGTAGCCGATTCCTGTGTAATCAAAGATTTTAGGGACTTCTACAACGTTGTCAAATTCTTCAACTCTGATGAAGTTGATAACTTTGTCGTTAGGCCCTTCGTTGTAAAGTTGGATTTGTGAGTGTTGGTCGGTTGCGCCGAGAGCTTTAAGTGGAGTCGGTCCGCAGTTTACTTTTTCACCGTTTTTGTTAACTTCTTTTCCTAAAGATTCCGCCCATAGTTGGACGTACCAGTCGGAAACGTATTTAAGACGGCTTGAATACGGCATCATTACAGAAAGATTTTTGCCTTTTTTAGTATCCATTAAAAAGTGAATTAGTGCGTTTTGCGCTGCGATGTTTTCCATTATGTCAGTGTTTTTTAGAGCCAAATCCATGTCTTTAATTCCGTTGATGATTTCGTCAATATCGATTCCGACAAGCGCGAATGGAAGCAATCCTACAGCTGAGAAAATAGAAAATCTTCCGCCGACGTCATCAGGAACAACAAAAGTTTTATAGCCTTCTTGGTCTGCAAGTTGTCTTAACACCCCTGTTTTTTTATCCGTTGTTGCAACGATATTATTTCTGTAATCAGGCCCTATTTCTTTTTCTAATATGTCTTTTACAATCATAAACTGTGACATTGTTTCAGCAGTTGAGCCGGACTTAGTTATTACGTTTACCAAAGTTTTTTTCAAGTCCAACATTTCCAACATTCCTGTAATTTGATCAGGGTCGATGTTGTCAAGGAAGAAAATTCTAGGTGAATTGTTTCTTTTTTCTGCTGGCAATAAGTTCCAGTAAGGTTTTAAAAGGGCCTCCGTAACAGCAATTCCGCCTAATGCCGAACCGCCTATTCCAAGAACCAAAATATTTTCGAATTTGTCTTTTACGAAAGAACAGTATTCTTTAACATACCAAACTGTTTCTTCGTTGTATCCCAAATTCATCCATTGTAACCATTGACCCGGCTTATCTTTTCTTTGGTTTAGGTCAGAGATTATTTTTGAGATAGTTTCTTTGTAGCTCGAAAACTCTTCTTGTATGTCGAGTCCGTTTTTTGATCCGATAATAGCTGAAGTCGTGTTTCTGTAGTCTAATTTAAGCATTATAAATCCTCTTTTCTTTTTGGTATGTCAATTGTACTATTGACATACCAAAAAGAAAAGAGGGCACTTTAATATTGTTAAGAAAATTTAGTATTTAAACGTTTTTATTTATGAAGGGACTGCTGTTTAATTTTTCCCTGTTCGCGGTAAAGGACTCCAAAATTTCTTTGCGTTTGCTGGTAGCTTGCTATGGTAGACTCCAGAGATTTGTTAACTAATATTAATAAAAGAGGAAACCCAATTATTAAAGTTATTGCCGCAACTAGTGAATGTCTCATGAATTTGTTCAGTTCTTCTGTGCGCTTTTTTTTAGCAATCGATAGGTTCTGTTCTTTTAATAGTTTGTTTATTATTAATTTTCTTTCATTTATTGATAATGTTTCTATGAATTCGATGTTTTCAGGATCAACGTAAATAACGTACTTTTTTGCTTTTGGGTCAATTTCGACGTGCATACTTTGGGGTACATGGGGGAAGTAAGCTTCCTCCATTTCAGTGACAGGCTCCTCACTCTCATTGAGCGTCTCATCTGGAATAACTACTCCTTCTTCGTCTCCAGCTTCTTCTGCTTGAGGCTCTAAGTTTTCGTCCATGTGCTTTTGGAGAATTTTTTGAATTTCTTCTACATCTATATTTTCGTCAAATTCGATATCTTGGCCTTCGTTTCCTGCCGGAGCTTGGGCTGCAATATTTTGTTCAAATTCTTTTTCATTTTCCTCATGGGACAAATTATCCAAATATCCACCTCTTTATTTTTTGTTTATGGTAAACTACAAATAAATTATACATTAATTTATTAGAATTATCAAGTAATACCAAGTAGCACCCAGCGATGATGGAACAGAAAAAGTGAATGTAGACAAAAATAAATTAGTATCATGTATTGAGAATTTGACGAAAGCCAAAGTGCTTGTAGTCGGCGATTTGGCGCTGGACGAAATGATTTACGGCGACACTGAAAGAATTTCAAGGGAAGCGCCAGTTTTAATTTTACAACACACCCACACTAAATTAATTTTGGGCGGAGCTTCAAACGCTGCTAACAACGCCGCTACCATAAATGGCGGGAAAGTTGCGGTTATAGGGGTTATCGGAGAGGATTATCAAGCAGAACAGCTGATTTCAGCATTTAAAAAGGCCAGGGTTGACACCAGTTATTTAGTTCATGATAAAACAAGAAAAACTGTAACAAAAACAAGAATTTCAGGTTCTTGTTCTCACTCTATAACCCAGCAGATAGTGAGAATAGACAGACAAACCAACGCTCCTATATCTGAAGGAACAGAAAAAAGAGTTATTGAAAACATCGAAAGAGCGATTTCGCATTATGATGCTGTTATTTTATCCGATTATCATATAGGGACGTTGACCCAAAAAATCATCGACAGAACAATCGAGCTTGCAAACAAACACGGCAAAACTATTGTGGTGGACGCTCAAAGAGATTTGGACAACTATAAAAATGTCACATCAATGACCCCGAATTTGCCGGACACCCAAAAATTCGTCGGTCCGAAATTTGGAATTTTCATCAAGGATGAAGCTACAATGAAGGAAGCCGGAAAGAAACTTCTTGAGGCAACTAACGCCAAATCCGTTTTGGTAACTTGCGGCTCTGAAGGAATGGTTGTTTTTGAAGCGGACGGCAATATTTCTAAAATCCCTGTATTTAACAAAGCGGAGGTCTTTGACGTGACAGGAGCCGGAGATACGGTTACGGCTGTTTTTGCTATGGCCTTAGCCAGCGGAGCAGAGCCTGAGTATGCGGCCATTATCGGAAATATTGCGGCTAGCATCGTTATAAAACATTTTGGTTGTGCGACCACTTCCGTTGATGAAATTTTAAAAAATTTGGAAAAAGTTGTATTTTAACTATAAACCAGAAAAGCGAATTTCAAGTTACAAAATTATATAAAGTATAAATTGCGAAAAGGAGATTATAAATGAAAAAAATTAAAATCGTTGATTTGGTAATTATTCTCGGAGTTGTTGCGGCACTTTTGGTTGGATTTTCGACATATAAACACTTTAGAAGCACGGCTTCTAAACAAATAGAATCTACCTCAAAAATCGCCTTCCAGGTGTTTTTAAGAGGAGTAACCATTACGGGAAAGGCAAACCCGATTAAAATCGGTGATAACACTTTTATAAGTATAAGAAACGTCCCTTACACGGAGTTGCAAATCGTTGACGTTAAAGCGGACAGCAAAAAAATCGTTATGCCTAGCAGTAAAACAAAAGAACCTTTTATCTTGATAGACGACTATGCTCAAGCTTATATGTACGACGTCATTGTAACTGTTATTGATGAGGCAAAAATCACTAAAGACGGCGCGGTAGTTGGCGGAAACAAAATCAAAATCGGTCTGCCCATTACTCTTGAGGGAAAAGACTACAAATTCAACGGAACGGTTTCAGATTTGATTATATTACCTAAAGATTTTAAACTTCCGGCTCCTAGTGCTCCTGCCACAACAACTTCGCCAGCCACAACAACTCCGGCGGTCAATTAAACCATGCAAAAAGACGGAATAATTTTTAACCTGTTAAATAAAGTTTTTTCCTATTTTCAAGAAAAAACGAGCTGGCTGTGGGAAAACAGCGTATTCTTGCGGAATCTCGACAACCTAATTTTCGCCACTATAATAGGGGTCTTTGTCTTGTCGACCTTCGCTTCCTCAGATATGATAGGCTACGCGGCTTTGATTACCCTATTTTTGACGGTAATAAAACTTTTTCTTAAAAAAGGCGAAAAGATAGAATTAAATTCGTTTGAAATTTTCCTTTTAATTTATTTCTTGGTTGTGATTGTTAGTCTGGCTGGTTCAAGCCTATTCCATTTGAGTCTGAAAGGGTTTTTAAAGACTTTCACTTACCTTGGGTTTTATTTTTCTTCGGTGCAGTATTTCAAGAACAATTTATCAAAAATTCCGTTTTCTATAGGTGTAATCGCTCTTTGTGCGGCCTCACAGGGAATAATCGGACTTGTTCAAAATTTCGGACAAGTTGCAGAGATTTCTACTTGGCAGGACGTTACCAATCTAAATCCGGAAGACGTTATGACAAGAGTTTACGGAACTATAAACCCTTATAATCCGAATTTATTAGGTGGATACTTGATTGCTACCTTAACCAGCTTATTTGGTGCCGCGGCACTTTGGTTTATGGAAAAAAAATATAAACTTGCTGGGGGGGGGTTGGCACTGGCATTTTTGACCACATACACACTAATCTTAACCGGATGCAGGGGGGCTTACGTAGGCTTGGTGGTTATTTTTGTTGGTATTTTTGGGTTCTTGGCAAAATTCATCTGGTGCGACCTAATTAATAAAAAAGAATTATTTAAAAAAATATATGTATCAATATTGGCATCTATGGTGGTATGTTCAACCGCTGTTGTTCTATTTGTTTCTTCAATCAGGGCGAGGGTGGTTTCGATTTTCGCAATGAGGGGCGATTCATCGACTTCATTCAGATTCAACGTTTACCAGTCGGCTTTTCATATGGCCGAAGATAACTGGCTTTTTGGAATAGGAATAGGCAACCAGAACTTCCGCGAAATCTATGGATTGTACATGAAAACAGGTTTTGACGCATTAAGCAGTTATAGTGTGTTTTTGGAGATGGTGGTCGAAAGCGGAATTTTTGCCCTAATCGCATTTTTACTACTCTTATTCGTTTTCGCAAAAAAAGCTTTTGGCTTTATTTTATCCAGCCCCGACTTGAAATTATCTGTGATAGTTGGAGTTTCCTTGATTTCTGTCACTGCGGTGATGGTTCACGGGCTTGTTGATACGATATTTTTTAGACCGCAGGTTCAGTTTATTTTCTGGAGCATGGTGGCGTTTGTTTCAGCTGTGCTGAATCAGGAAGAAATCAGATAGTATAATATCGTTGACATTTTTCGGTTTTAGAAGTACCCTTTAAATTAGGTTCAGAGTTAAATTTTTGGTGTTATATGCAGATTGTTACCCACTCAAATATAAATATTATCCGCAAGTCGACCATAATTGATACGACGCTAGGAATATCTTTCCTGATTGCCAAACTTGACGAGGAAAAAGGAATGTTTTTATCGTCGGGTACTGAGTATCCTGGTCGGTACTCCAGATGGGAAACGGGGTTTTCCTCTCCGCCTGTTGAAGTGATTGCTTTTTCTAAAAACATCATTTTTAAAGCACTTAACCCGAGAGGGAGCGTTTTATTAAATATTTTTGAAGAAATTTTAAACGCACAAGACGGACACTATCAGTTGGAAAGAAACGATGGCGAAATAAACGTTTCGATTAACCAATCAAACGAAATATTCAAAGAAGAGGACCGAAGCAAGCAACCGTCGGTTTTGACCCCGTTGAGAACCATATTGCAAGCTTTCAAGCATACTGAGAGCGACGTATTGGGCTTTTATGGAGCATTCGGCTACGACTTGTTGTTCCAGTTTGAAAAAACAACTTTGACCAACAACAGGGATATAAACCAGCCGATTATGAGACTGTTCTTCCCAGATAGGATTTACACCTTTGACAGAAGAAAAGAGGAAGCTTTTTTACACGAGTACGATTTTTCTTTTAAAGATTTTTCAACAGAAAATTTACCTTACGAAGTAAACAATCAAATAAAAATATCCGCATCCGATAATTCTGGAAAATTCGACATTCAAAGTACTTTGACCGATAATCAGTACGCCGAGCTTGTTGAAAAAGCGAAGGAAAAAATGGTTATCGGTGACATCTTTGAACTGGTTTTACGCAGAAAATATTTTGCACCTTATTCGGGACTTTTCTCAACTTTGTTTGAAAAAATAATTGAAATAAACCCCTCGCCGTACCAGTTTTTCTGCCAATTCGACACCGAGCAGCTGGTCGGAGCTTCGCCAGAGATGTTCGTCAGAGTGACGGGCAACAGAATTGAATCGTGCCCGATTTCTGGAACAATCAAACGCGGAAAAAACCCGATTGAAGATGCCGAACAAATAAAAAAACTTTTGAACTCCGATAAAGACGAAGTAGAACTAACTATGTGCACTGACGTCGACCGCAACGACAAATCCAGAGTATGCAAACCCGGAAGCATAAGACTTTTAGGGCGCAGACAAATCGAAAAATACAAAGGGTTGTTTCACACTGTTGACCACGTTGAAGGCACACTGAGAGACGATTGCGACGCGATAGACGCTTTCTTGTCCCATATGTGGGCGGTTACCCTTATGGGAGCCCCAAAGTCCACGGCGGCAAAATTTGTAGAAGAATTTGAAGACGAAGCCCGCGAATACTACGGCGGTGCTGTCGGCGCTCTGTTTTGCAACGGCGACATAAACACGGGCATTACCATTAGAACCATTTACTTAAAAAACGGGATAGCCAACTATTCAGTGGGAGCAAGCCTTGTTTACGATTCTGTGGGTGAAGAAGAAGCACTGGAAACCCAGATAAAATCGACTTCGTTTTTTAATTTGTTTCAGCCAAAAATTCTTGAGCCTGAACAAAAGGCGGAAGAAGAAAAAATTGGAGAAGGTATTAAAATAGTCGTAATCGACAACCAAGATTCTTTCGTAAACACTTTGTCCGATTATTTCAGACAAACAGGCGCACAAGTGGTTACCTATCGTAGCGGTGTAGATTTTGAGGTTATACTCTCTGAAAAGCCTGATTTAGTTATGCACTCTCCGGGGCCGAAATTGCCTGAGGATTTCAACGTGCCCAACACCGTAAAATTTTTGTTAAAGCACAACATTCCCCAATTCGGCGTGTGTCTTGGATTGCAGGGGATGGTGGAAGCTTTTGGCGGCAAGCTGAAAAGGTTAGAAACCCCACGCCAAGGCAAGCAGTGGGAAATCACACATAACCAAAAAGGTATTTTTGCGGATTTATCGTCGCCTTGTAAGGTCGGGGCATACCACTCTTGGGTTGCGGACGAGAACAATTTTCCCGACTGTCTTGAAATCACGGCAACTACGGAAAACGGCCTTATTATGGGAATTGCCCATAAACAAAAGCCTATCTGGGCTGTTCAATTCCATCCCGAATCAATCATGACAATGGATTCAGACATCGGCAACCGGTTGATTAGAAATGTTATAAAGTGTGTCAAGAAATGAAAACAATACTGAGAAAAGCCATGAATGGCGAAATATTATCCGAAGCCGAAATTGAAATAGTTTTGGCCGAATTTATGAGCGGCAGAGTCGTTGCCGAACAGGCAGCAGCCTTGCTTGGAGCAATCGCATCAAGGGGAGAAACTTCAAAAGAAATAGCAAACTTTGCAACCATAATGAAAAGCAAAAGCAAACCAATCGAGCTAAAAAGTCCAACAGGAGTAATTGATGTGTGCGGAACCGGCGGAGACGGCGCAAAAACATTCAATATTTCGACCGCGGTCGCTTTTGTAGTAGCTGGTGCTGGCGCAAAAGTGGTAAAACACGGAAACCGTTCCGTTTCCAGCAAAAGCGGCAGTGCCGACGTGCTGGAAGAGCTCGGCGTTTCTGTCGATGTTCCGGCTGAAAAACTTCAGGGGATTTTGGACGAAGCCAATATGGTGTTTTTATTTGCCCCGAATTACCATCCGAGCATGAAACACATTAAATCGATAAGGGAATCTATCGGAGTTCCGACAATTTTCAATTTGCTCGGCCCGTTGGTCAATCCTGTCGGACTTAACTATCAAATAGTCGGAGTATATGATTTGGATAAATGTGAAAAAGTCGCGAACGCCCTAAAGGAAATGGGAATTCAAGAGGCCATGGTTGTCCATGGGCAGGGTGGGCTTGATGAAGTTTCAACCGTTGGCGAGACGATAATTTACCATCTAAAAAACGGTGAAATTAAAAAAAGCACCTTGGTGCCGGAAAATGTCGGCATACAAAGAGCAATTTTTGACGATTTGCAAGGCGGAGATGCAAAAGAAAATGCCCAAATTATCCTTGAAATATTGCAAGGAAATAAAGGCTCCAAAAGGGATGTAGTTGTCCTGAACGCAGCGGCGGCATTGATTGTTAGTGGCATTGCCGAGGATTTTGAGGACGGGATAAACAAGGCGGCGATTTCGATTGATTCGGGTGCAGCTTTGAAAGTATTGGAGAAATTAAAAAATGTTTCTTGATAAAATGAAAATCATTAAAGAAAAAGAGCTTAAAGACGCCAAAGTGTCACGGTTTAACGTTTGGGAAGCTTTTTCAAAGAGCGATATAAATATAATAGCCGAAATCAAAAAAGCAAGCCCTTCAAAAGGCGACATTTGCCCCAATGCTGATATAGTGGCTGTTGCGGGGCAATACATAAATAACGGAGCGACTGCAATTTCCGTCTTGACAGAAAAAGAATATTTCAAGGGGGATTTACAGTACCTCAAACAGTTAAGAAACGCTTACCCGAAGGCTATTTTGCTGAGAAAAGATTTCATAATAGATGCCTATCAACTATATGAAGCAAAAATCTTTGGTGCCGATATCGTACTTTTGATTATGGCACTGACCGGATTTAAAAAAACAAAAGAATTGTTGGAAGTGGCTCAGGAATTAGGGCTTGAAACACTTGTGGAAGTACACAGTGAAGATGAAATGGAACTGGCGTTGAAACTAGACACCAAATTCATAGGGGTCAACAACAGAAACCTCAAGACTCTGGAAGTTTCGCTTGACGTCTCAAGACAGTTGTCCAAATACATCCATAAAGATAGGATTTTTGTTTGCGAAAGCGGCCTGACCTGTGCCTGTGAGATAAAAGAAATGGCTAAACTAGGCTACAAAGGATTTTTGATGGGTTCTCATTTTATGGAATCCTGTAATCCGGGCGAGGAATTGCAAAAAATGCTTCAGGAAATAAAAAATGGTTAAAACTAAAATTTGCGGCATTACTAGAATAGAAGACGCACAACTGGCCGAAAACCTCGGTGCTTGGGCAGTCGGGTTTATCTTTTATCCCCTGAGTCCGCGCTACGTCACCACTGAAAAAGCATGTGAGATTTCTGAAAGCCTCAAACAATGCACCAAAAAAGTGGGAGTTTTTGTAAACGAAAAACCAGAAACCATAAATAAAATAGCAGAAATAGTCGGGCTCGATTACGCCCAATTGCACGGGCACGAGCCGATTGAAGACTGCAACAAATTAACCATCCCTTTCATAAAAACCGTCAGAACCGTTGAAGAAACAGAGATTTACTCAACTGCTTTTGCGTTTTTGGTTGATACCATTGACACTAAAAATTGGGGTGGGACAGGCAAATTGGCGGATTGGGGATTCGCGAAATCGATAACGTCGGCAACTGGAAAAAACCCAGTCATCTTGTCGGGCGGATTATCTTCTGATAATATTAAAGAGGCTCTGCGTGTTATAAACCCCAATTTCATCGATGTATCAAGCAGTATTGAAACAGCACCCGGAATAAAAAACCATTCGGCAATGTCTGAATTTTTTAAGGAGATTATCAATGACTAATAACAACTTACCCGACAGCAACGGCTATTTTAAAGAGTACGGAGGGCGGTTTGTTCCTGAAACACTTATGCCACTTCTTCAAAATCTGGAAATCGAATGGGCAAAAGCAAAAGAAGACCCGGAATTCTGGAAAGAGGTAAATTACTACCACAAGTTTTATACAGGAAGGCCATCTCCCTTGTTTTACGCCGAAAGACTGACAAAGCATTTGAACGGCGCGAAGATTTATTTAAAACGGGAAGATTTAAACCACACTGGCGCACACAAAATAAACCACTGCATCGGGCAAATTCTGCTTGCAAAAAGAATGGGTAAAACCAGAATCATCGCCGAAACCGGAGCCGGTCAACATGGGGTTGCTACTGCGACCGCGGCGGCCTTGTTCGGGTTGAAATGCATTGTTTATCAAGGGGCAGTCGACATTGAAAGACAGCAGCCAAACGTTTTCAGAATGAAGATACTGGGAGCTCAAGTGGTACCGGTTAACGACGGCTCAAAAACCCTAAAAGACGCTGTAACTGCGGCAATGCAGGATTGGGTTGCCAACGTCGAGGACACCTATTATCTATTAGGTTCCGCTCTGGGGCCTCACCCTTATCCGGAAATGGTAAGAACTTTTCAATCGATAATCGGCGAAGAGACAAGACAACAGATTTTGGAACAGGAAAATCGCTTGCCTGACTCAATTGTAGCCTGCGTCGGCGGCGGCTCAAATTCAATTGGAATATTCCATTCATTTATTGAGGACAAACAAGTCCAACTTATCGGCGTTGAAGCCGCAGGCCTTGGCGTTGATACAGACCAACACGCGGCGACCATGGCGAAAGGCGAAAAAGGAATATTCCACGGAATGTTATCTTATTTCTTACAGGATGATGACGGACAAATAATTGAACCTTATTCGATTTCGGCAGGGTTGGATTACCCCGGAGTCGGGCCTGAACACGCCATGCTAAAAGATTCAAAACGGGCGACTTACCCTTCCGTCACCGACGCGGAGGCACTGGAAGCCTTCGGATTGCTCTCAACACTTGAAGGGATAATTCCCGCCCTGGAATCCTCCCACGCAATAGCATACGCGATAAAAGAAGCACCAAAGCTCGCTAAAGACCACATTATGGTTGTAAACTTGTCTGGAAGAGGGGATAAAGATATTAATACCATCGCAAAAGAAATGGGGGTAACGCTATGAGCCGCTTACAAAACACCTTCGACAATTTGAGATTATCAAACAAAAAAGCTTTCAGCCCATTTTTAATGTCAGGATATCCCGACAATGACACTTTTCTGGATTTGCTAAAAATTTGCTCTGACGTCGGGGTGGATTTTATCGAGATAGGAATGCCTTTTTCCGATCCGTCTGCGGATGGCCCGATTATTAAAATTGCCGGTACTCAGGCTTTAGCAAACGGAGCAACCGTCAAAAAAACTATGGAAACACTTGAAGAATTCCGCAAGTATGATGAAAAAACTCCGCTTGTCTGGATGGGTTATTTTAATCCAATTTATCGATACGGAATAGAAAATTTCATAAAAGGGGTTAAAGCCGTTGGCGTTGACGCTCTGCTTGTTTCAGATTTACCGCCGGAAGAAGCCAACAGGCTTACTAAATCTGCGGATGAACATCAAATTGACCTTATTCAGCTCGTAACACCCGTTACGCCAAAAGACAGAATTCCGCTGATTTTAGACAACGCAGGCGGGTTCATATATTTTGTTTCGATTACGGGAATTACAGGCACAAAAGAGGCCAACGAAGATTATATAAAAAAACACGTAGAATATATCCAATCTCAGACAAATTTGCCGGTAGTTGTCGGGTTCGGCATCAAAAACCCACAAAAGGCCAAACAGATAAATTCCTTCGCTGACGGTGCCATAGTAGGTTCTGCACTTGTTGATGAAATTTCAAAATTCGTTTATGAGGGCGGCAACGTAAATGATAAAAGCGGTTTATTAAAAAGTGCTGAGCAATTTTTGAAGTCATTTGTGGAATAAAACTTGCTCCACACACTCTCTCAATTTGGATACCCTTTTACAATATTTTTTCTATTTTGCACTTTACACCTGAGTTTTGCAATGACCTTTTAATTCTGTCGTAACTGTAAACAGCCACAAATATTACATCTGCATCGAAATTTTTAATTTCGGACGGAGGCACTTCATAGAGATGTGGATTTTCGCATTTCTGCAATTTCTCTATTTTTTGATCTGAAATGGCATCAAAATTCTCAAGAAAAGACGGATTTTCTTTCATTAGGGCTTGCGTTACCATTCCCGTACCATATAATAATTTTTTTTTGTTTTTGTATCTTTTTAATTTTCTGTCCAGTTTCAGTAAAACTTTATGCTCCAATATGTACTCTTGCCACAACTGCACGGAATCAGGGGTTTGCTTCTTATCGCTGGATAAATATTTAATCAAGGCTTTTAAAAAGCAAGGGATGAACAAAAATATTTTTTGATAAAGGTTTAATCCCAATAAAATATCAAGAAAATTTTTGCTATAAAAATTGTATTGGCTCATATTTAGCCACAATTTATGGGTCATAAGCGCTGAAAAATTTTTAAAATGGTGCTCCGTATGAGTTAATATATAATTTCTCTTTGTTTTGTTATTTATTAAAGCGAGCGAGTTTATGTACCCCACAAACCAAAACATATTTTTTCTGTTTGAATTTAAGTCCGCGTCACCGATATTTCTCAAATAGCACTTACCGGAGCATTGCTGGGCGTCATTGGCTCGGCCCCTGATTAATACTTGGCCCTCTTCTGGCTTCAGCGTGGCTATCTTACCATTATCGTTGATTATTTTCGCCATAATCGCTAGATGGGGAAACAAATTGGGGATATTGCAAAACATGTTTTCGATAACAGAACCTGTTAATTTTTCGGTATTATAAATGCATGCCGGCACAAACGTGGATTGATAAAAGATGTCGGACAAATCGTTTTTACACTCAAGGGTGAATATGGCGTCGTAATCATTGCTTGCTAATTTAGCTTCGATTACGCTGAAGTTTGAAAAGTCGTAATTGTCATCGTCGCACAAAATCCAGAGATATTTTTTGGAAGCTATTTCAAACGCCCGCGCAATATTAGGATTTCCGCCGATATTTCTGTTGTTGATAATATGTTTTACGTTTGGAAACTTTTTGACATAATCAGCAATAAAATCACTGGTTCCGTCAGTAGATTGATTGTCAAGAACAGTAATTTGAAGATTTTTGACAGGCGAATCGTCCGCAAAAATCTGATTAAAAGTATTTTGCAAATGCTCTTTTCTGTTGTAAGTAACAAGTATTATTTCTAAATTATTTTTGAGCATTGAGTGCCTTCTTCGCCATTGCATCTGCTTTTGCTGTCGACATTGACTTTGACTTTTTCTTAAATTTAATTTGTATTAATGGAATCCCAAACAACCTGATTTTTAGCCTATCATTCACAAACGAGGCTTGAAGGATATTATAAAAAAGAATCTTAAGAACTACATCAAAAACAATGTATTTAAGTATCACTGCCAAAAATATGATTTTTTGCCAAAAATTAATCCCATTGAAGATATCACAGATATTGTAAGGGTAAAAATTATTTTGCGTCATAAAGGCCTGCATCGAGAAGGCAAAAGATTTTCCAATCCAAAGCTCATTGCAGCATTCATATCGAAGGTTTTTATCCTTTATCATTTGATAAGAATTTATAAAACTTGAAAATAAATTTACGTGAGAAGCTCTCGTATGGGCAAACTTTTCAAAACCCTTAACGTATTCATTCGAGCTTTTTAACTCCCAGCCCTGAGTAATAATTGTATGCTCTGGGACAAGTATTCTTTTCTTTTCATTCACTAAGTAACATGTCAGAGCAAGGTGGGGCATATAATTCAAAATATTAATATATGCGTTATGAATAACATCCTCAGTAAGATTTTCGGTCTTATAGATAGCGGCAGGAATAAAACCTAATTCATTTATTATAACTGGAATGCCTATATCACTTGAAGGGCTGTTTCTTTCGACCATAACAGCATCATAATCCTGGTTGAGTCCTTCAACTACCTCTGCCCAATGGGTCCAATTATATGAATCATCATCGCACAAAATCCAAAAGTATTTTTTTGAGGCTGTTTCAAAAGCTCTTACTATATTAGCATTACCGCCAATATTCTTTTTGTGAATAATATGTTTTATATTGGGGAATCTTTGAACATACTCCTCAATTAATTCTGACGTTCCGTCCGTTGATTTGTTATCGAGAATAGTCATTTGAAGATTTTTTATCGGTGAATCGTCAGCAAAAATCTGATTGAATGTTTTTTGCAAATGCTCTTTTCTATTATATGTAATTAAAATTATTTCCAGATTATCTTTTAAAATCATTTTACTTTCTCTTTCCATATTGTCTTTTTTTTCCTTTTATCCTTTGCTTTAATCTATATACTATACTTTTGCAAGTACAAGATAATTTTTGAAAAAATGTTGGTTTGTTTAGTCTAATTAAAAGCTCTTTTATGTTTTTGTCCGTTCGGTCGAATCTTTCATTGATTGCACAAAACATTTCTGTAAGCGTTGTGACAGGGTAACATTCGACTAAAGGTAGATCAAAACCTTCTTGTTTCAATTCCCTACAGGCGTATCCGTATTTGTTTAGCTGCGAAACAAATATATCAGTTGTGAATTTAGAAAAATTTTCACATAAATGGCTTTCAACAATAATCCTTGGTGAATATTTTTGAAAAAATTCTGCATCTTTAAAAACGCAAATTTCGCCCCCCTCAATATCACATTTAATAAAATCAACTTTTTCTAAGTTGTATTTTTTTGCAATCGTACTTAATGTATATGATTTAACTTTTTTATTAAGCCCTCTGCCTTTTCCCACAATACTGGTTGCAGATGCTCCCATGTTTGCTTCATTTGAAAATTGGATTTCCCCATCTTCTCCCCATGCCGCACCGTATAAATAGTCAATATTTCTTCCGGTTTTTTCTTTGTAGAGTCTGAAATTATTCTCTATACATTCTGTGTTGTACATATCGGCATCGACCGCTATAACTCCACCTGATGCGTCCTTGTTGTTTTTAGAAATTTCTTTATCAAACAAAATAGCGGACAACCCTGAATATGCTCCCAAATCTAAAACAACTGAATCTTCATTGAAATTCGCTAGTTCTATATATTGATGGGTTGTTTCAATGGGTTCCACAAAAGAAGAGAACATTACATCGTGTAAGTCGTAACCTTTGACTTTTTGTGGCTTATTGGTAGAAAAATCAACTATTTTAAATCCATCGACTTCACTGTATTCAACGGCAGAAAAATAAAAATCAAACAGATTTATAATGTCTGGAAGATATAGTTTATGTTTTTTGGAAATTTTGATACATTCCTTTTTTCGAAAAATATTTATTACTGAGCCATCCTCTGTAACTTTGATTGTTTTTGCTTTTTTTGTCATTTTTATCACCCTTTACTTGTTATGATTTGCCTCTTTTTGTTCGTATTCCCATTGATTTTAAAATTCTTGTTCCCACTCTGTCAGCTACATAAAATGTTTTTTGTAAAACAGACTGTTTATCAACGTTTTGGATTAAAATTTCCTTATAATATTTCAAAAATTCCGGCTCAATGCCTTTTTCAAAAAACTTTTCAACAAAAATCGCTTGCTGTTGGTCTGTTAAAATTCCAAACAAATCAACCAAATGCATCCTATTTTCTTTTGCCGAATATATTGTTAAAACATAATCACAAAAATTTGAAAACCCGCCATGAATTCTATCAACTCCGCAGCTAAACATACGCTGTTTTAATTTTACATCCTTTATAATTGAGCAAGTATTAACATAACCAACTATCCAGGTCATCGTTATGGTTCTATGATAAAGCTGCTCAGGATTTTGTCCTCTTGTGAAAGAGCAGTCAGCGTCTACATCTCTTCCGTTATCAACAATCGGTTTATCTATAATATAAATTGGTTTACCTTGATTTATTAAAGACAGAAATGGGCATAAATGAGGAAATACAGCGAAAATGTTATCAAAGGCGTTTCTAATGACGGTATCGGTAAAAGTGGAAGTTTTGAAAATCATCGCGGGCAAAAATGTTGCTTGCAACACTTGTTGTGCAACATCGTTTTTGTTCTCCTCGGTTAAGGCAAATCTTGCAACACAGATTAAATTTTCGCCTTTACTTATTGCCGTTTCTACCTCTGCCCAATTAGAAAAATCATATTTATCATCGTCACAAATTATCCAAACATATTCTTTTTCTGCAATTTCCATAGCTTTTGCTATGTTGGCGGAAATCCCTATGTTATACTTATTTTTTTGATAGCGTACATTTGGATGCGTAGCTATAAAATCTTTAACAAACTCCCCTGTCCCGTCTGTTGAATTATTATCCAAAACTAATATATCATAATCTTTTATAGATGAATTTTCGGCAAAAAGCTGTTCAAAAGTTCGCATGACATGCTTTAGCCTGTTATAGGTTATTAAAATTATTTGTAATTTATCTTTTATGCTCAATTTTTTCTTTTTCCCTTTATTCTAACACCTAATGATTTTAAAATTCTTGCTCCAACTCTAGTAAAGATAGAAAAGATTTTTTGCAAGAGGGTTGGTTCGTATATTTTTTTTAAAATTAATCCTTGCCCTAATGTCAGTTCGTCGAACCTCGAATTTAAGGCTTCGTGTCGCCTAAAAGCCTCTGCTTCACGGCGTATAGCCTCTGCTTCTATGTGGGCAACTTCTGCTTTTAAACTCAAAAGAATATTTGCATTAATCAAACCAGAAAGCTCACCGTTTTGGTATAATTCTAACTTCGGCTGTTCCGTATAATCATATTTTATTGAAGGTTCTTCCTCAAAAATGGTTAATCCGTTTTTATGTAAAAACCCAACATAATCATCGTACAATTTCGGGTAGCAATTGTTCATCTCATCATAATTACAAGCATTATAGATTATTTCGATATTAGACTCATTTATATATTGTGGGTGGTTTGGAATTTTCATAAATTCGGCCATTTCTCTTCCTTTTATATCGGGAGCCATTATAAGCGATGGAATACCCGAATTCAAAGCCACAATAGACCCATGAATTCGCATTCCGTATAAAAAATCGAAAGTTGAAACATACTGTTTCCAGCTCTCAATATCAGAAAAACACTGATATTTTTTTTTGAAAAAGTTTTCTGTTTCAATTTTATTAAAATCATCTATATCAAAATTCTCATTAAATAACACATTTAAGTATTTTCTTTCGTCTTGAATAATTGCTGGATAATTATATTTATGTTGCAAAGGAAGCATACTATAATTGTCAAGAGGATTACCTTGGTTGGCCAATAGAACTTTTAAATTATCAGAAAAAGGTTTTTTGTAAACTATTCTATTTCTGCCCATTTCATAAAAAGATGGACAACCAATTACTTGAGTATTATTTATACCCAGTTTAGATAAAATTTCTTGTGTATAATAACCCCTTATACCCATAACTTCGTTATAAGTTGATAGCTTCCGCAAGAAATTAACGAGCTCCGGATCTAATTTTGTATGAAAATCAGATTCAAATTTATCTTTTACTTCTAGAGTTCCTGTCACTTGGTCAAAGTTATTGTACGAATTTGCACCGAGGGATAAAGTAATAATAGGTTTATTTAAACGTTTTATAAAATTAATAATATTATCGTAAGGTAATATTCTATTATAACTTTTTTCAATTCTTATTTGATCCTGCAATATTAAAAAAACATGCGTACATTCATTATTAATAATGTCGATATCCTTATCTTGCTTTGAAAAGTCATACTCGAAAATATTTTGGATATGTTGAGGTTTAACAAATCCTCCTTGTAATTGCTTTATTAAAGACCAAGTAGGATAAGAATTACCAATATTACAAGCCACTGCAGACATAAAATTTTCAAGCGAACTTGTATCTTTTGCATCAACACATAAATTACTATTAATAAAAAACGGTTTTATTTCTGAATTAGTCATTTTACTTTTTTCCTCTTAAACATTGCCTAACCCCTAATAAGTTTTTTTATGATACGGGTTATTTTATTTTTTGAAGTATTTTTTTGAGGAGCCTTTGGTGTCTCGGATTCCAGCTCTACTGAAGCAGTATTTTTATTTATTTTATGTAGCCCAGAAGTCAAAAAGTTTAGATAATATTCTTCCTTCGGCGATTTGGGCATATCTTTGTAGCTTGCTGCAAATTCTTTTATTCTTTCAATATCCTTTAGCCCAACATCAGAACGGTCAGAAAGCCTACCTCCAAGCCATTCTACTTGAAGATTTAAAAGATGGTGAACTATATAATATAATTTTCCGGCCGCATTAAGCATTTGCGAATTTATTGGAGTATGCGAAATCCTATTATTTCTGACGTCCGCATCAATAACAATAGAAGTTTTCGATAAATTGTTATCAGATATTAGCTTACAAACATTTCCAAATCCAAAGATGTTTCCGTCCGACGTATTACTTTCATCTTCTAAAATTATATATTTTAATTGTATTTCATTGAAAACGTTGCTGATTGCGTATTTATAAATATTATTGACCACATCGTAAAATAAATCCTGTCCTTTCATTTTAGCAAACGTCTCTGCATTTCCGCAATCTATAGAAGTATACAATACTTTAAAAACATTGTTAATTTTTTGTAATTTTTGGGAAATTTCTAACACTTTGTGTTGAATAGATGAATTTGACAATAATTTAAAATATGGATTTTGAAAATTGTTTTCCATAAATTGCAATGTTTCATCAATATCTTTTAATAATGTAGGTTCTCCGCCACCTAAGACTAAGGCAAAATTTTCAGATAAAAATCCTATTTCATGTAAATTCTGAATAATTGGTAATATTTTTGTTTTTTCTAACTCTAATTTTTTTCCGAGTTCTTCATGCGAGAGATAACAATAGTTGCATCTTAGATTACAAGTGGTAAAAGGCAATAATATCAAGGCATTTATTTTGTCCATACGGATGCTGTTTTCATCTTTTTCAATCAACAAGCCGCATCCATCGCAATCACTCCTTGAGCCGTCATTTATTCCATCAAAAAATGCTTTTCTCGCATTTTGAAGCTCTTCTAATGTCAATGTTGAATAATCTATATTTTTTGTTAATAAAGGAGTTGGCCTAGTACAACAAGCTGAAACAATCCCGTTTTCAAAATGAAGTGCACCCCATTCATTGCTATCAAGCCATTTACAAATTTTCATTTTTTGTTTTTTGATTTCTGTCATTTAAACCATTTCTTTTTCGAACATTTTACTATATAAACCTTTTTCACGAAGTTTGTCAATGAAAAACTTTTGCTGCTCATCAGTGAAAACAACAAACAAATCCATCAGGTGCATCCAGTCTTTTTTGTCTGAATATACGCTCATAACACTGTCGCATAATTTTGGGAAATCGCTATAAATCCCCCAAATCCCATTAGCAATCGTAAGACGTCTCAATTCCGAATCTTTTATATTTGAACAAAGATTAACATAGCCAACTATCCAGTTCATTGTTCTAGTTCTTTGATATAGTTCTTCAGATTTTTGCCCCCTTATATATGAGCAATCAGTATTTGCAATATCCATTCCATTGGAAACGATTGCCTTCTCTACAAGATAAATACTTTTTCCTTGATTCACTACTGAAATTGGCGCGCATAAATGGGGAAATAGTGCATAAATGTTATCAAAGACATTTTGCATAACTGTGTTGGTAAAATTCGATGTTTTAATAATAAGTGATGGAAGAAAAGTCATTTGAAAAAGTTTAAAATCATCCCTATTTCTATTTTCCTCACTTATTACAAAGGTAGCAACGCAAATAGCTTCTTCTTCATTTTCTATTGCCTTTTCCACCTCAGCCCAGTTAGAAAAATCGTATCTATCATCATCGCAAATTATCCAAACATAGTCTTTTTCAGCCATTTCAATGGCCTTTGCGATGTTGCCAGAGATTCCAACATTGCGTCTGTTTTTTTTATAGTTAACATTTGGATGAATTTCCATTAGCTCTTTAACAATTGCTTCCGTTCCATCTGTTGAATTATTGTCTAAGACTAATATATCATAGCCTTTTATCGGGGAATTCTCGGCGAAAAGTTGCTCAAATGTCCGCTGTAGATGCATTTCTCTATTATATGTTATTAAAATTATTTGTAGTTGGTCTTTTGCGCTCATTGTCCCTCTCTTTCGGTTTTTAAATAGCTATCAATAAAACTCTCAATTATTTATTAACTCCTGTGCCGACGTTTTTCCATCTTCAAAAGCTTGGTCAGACCAGAAATAATCCCACTTACCAAATCGGCCTGTTGTAATTATTTTATTTTCATTTAAATACTCAATCACCACTTGCCTATTTTTATAAATTTCTTTATCAAAAATTATGTTGGCATATTTTTCAAATCTTATATCTCTTAAAATTATATCATGAAGTCTTATTAATTTCATTTGTTCAAAGCCTTCACAAGTCTTTTGCAAAATTACTTCGCTTGAAGGTTTTGCAGTATTATTATCAAAGAAAATTTCAGCCTGAAAAGAGCTGCAACCTTCAGGCGCATTATCTGGGGACTTTATGGATGGGGAATAAACCCTTGCAAAAGGAATATCTTTATCATATACATAAAACCATAAATCCTTTACCAAATTCGGCTTTCTAACTCCTATTGACACCATAAAACCTGAAGTGTATCTCAAAGACTTTGCGGCATTTTGAATTTTCTCTGGAACATTTTCAAGGATTTTGATTACCTCCGGTAGAGGTAAACTTGAAATTAATTTATCGTATTTTTCAATCGTTCCATCTGAAAAAGAAACTTTTTGCTGCTTCGTATCAATTTTTACGGCCTCTTTGTTGAAGCTGATATCTTGGTTTTTTCTTATATCATCAAAAAAGCTTCTAAAACCACCCTTTTGAGGGTATCGCATCGACGAGGCATAATAATAATTTTTTTCATTTTTTTTAAATGCCCCAGATAAAACTTCTTTAAGCGAAGGGCAGTGCATTCTTTCACCGACCCATTTTGTTTCCAGTTCTTTTGCATCAACTCCCCAATATTTTTTTGTATATTCCATAGGGAAATTTTGAGCAAAATAATCACCATATTGACACCTTAGCCATTGTTCGTAATTTTGAATATCTGAACTTTCCATTTTTTCTCGTTTTAAAAAATCGAAAATAATTTTTATTTTTTCTTTCAAAGGCAATGGGGAAAGGTTGTTCTGTACCGGGTGTTTTATCCATAATCCTTTATAATAATTGCCAGCCGTAGGTTTATGGTCAATAAAAGTTGTATTTTCTGTAAAAATTTTAATTATGTCATTATTTTTTGTAAATGAGAGGTGGACAAATTTGTCAAACCTAAAACCATCTATTGAAAAATTTCCACAAAGCCCCCCCCAATCATTATTTTTCTCATAAATTTTCGAAGTTATATTATTTTGAGAAAGACAAAACCCTGCGGACAAACCCGCAATTCCACTTCCTAAAATTACTATTTTTTCAACTTTATTCATAACATCAGACCTAAACCGACAATTCTTCATTTATAGTTTTGCTTAATCCCTCTTCAAGACTTACCATTGGAGCCCAACCCCATTTTTTCAATCCTGAAATATTTGTCTTGTAGTTCATTTGTTCATTTTTTCGATATGGAATCGCCCCAAAATTCAACTTTGTATTTGTATTTTTGGTTAATTCTTTTGCCAGCAACATAAAATCTTTAATTGAAATACTATTTTCCGTACTTACTTCAAAAGACTTAAAGTGAGGCTCAAAATTATTTATATTGTCCAATATTACAAGGAAAGCACTTACCACGTCATCAATATGGATAAAATAACGCTTTTGATCTCCCTTTGTTAAATCGATTTTCTCAACTTTGTTTATCAATTGATGAATCATTAACGTAGTGAACTTAGTTTCATTGTCGAAGGCACCGTAGAAGTGTTCTAAAGCAACATTTAAGCAATTAATTTGTGAAGAGCAATCTTTTAACCAATCTAAAAATTGATTTTTTGACAGCGAATAGTGATTTACATTTTTATCAATTACTGTATCTGTATTTAGAAAATTCTTAACTCCGTATTCTATTCCAAGTTGAAGCAAAGTCAAAGGCAGAATTAAATTCGCCTGAACAATATTCAATATATTTTTATCGTTCCGTCCGTAATTTGTTGCACAGTGAATGATGGTTTCAATTTCGTCATTTTTAAAAACTTCTTCAAGGTTTATTTTATCAATATCATAATATTTAACTCTAGGATTTTTTAAAGCTTCATCAATTCTAAAAGAGTTAGAAAAAGAGCGCTTAAGAACGATGATTTCATTGTTAGTTTTTTCTAACAATCCAACCAACAAATGACTTCCCAGAAATCCGGTTGCGCCGGTTAGAAGAATTTTAGTCATAAATCATATTCTCCTCAAATTCTTCCCTATCCAAAAATGGGAACATATCTTCTAGGCTAGGGGAAACCATTGTTCCGTCTGCGAGTTTTCTTGCCGAAAGTTTTGGGGTGAATGCGTAATCCGTTTTTATCAAAACTTCGCAAAGAACCGGCCCATCGAAATTCAAAACTTCAGAAATTTTAGAATTTATTTCAGAACTTTTTTCAATTCGGACTGTTTTGAGTCCGAAAGCTTTTCCTATTTCAACAAAATCTGGAGTACTAACCCCGCTATCTTGCCCCGAGCCTATCATTCTTCCGTCAAAGAAATTCTTTTGAGTCTGCTTAATCGAAATATATCCGTCATTATTCAGTACGAAAATTTTTATCCCCAAATTGTTGTGTTTAATCGTCTGCAATTCCTGCAAGTTCATCATAATAGAGCCATCGCCCTCAACACAAACCACTTTCCCTTTGCTGTTTAATCTTGCCCCTATTGATGCCGGAAGAGCATAACCCATTGAAGCGTCCCCCGAATTCATCAAAACTCTTTGCCCCGACACAACTCCGGCCTGAAAGATACAGATAGAAGGTGTGGCGTTTGCACTGACAAGCACGTCGCTCTTACCCAATTCAGATGTCAAAAGTTTTGTAAAATGATATGGGTTAATCATTTCGCCGTATTGCTGGTATTCAACAGTATTTTCAAAAGAATATTTTTCTTTTCTGATTCGGCACCACTCAAGCCATTCAGCTCGTTCAATTTTATCAGTTTTGACAATCAACTCCGGCAAAAAGTCCTTCAAGTCAGCATTGATTTTTAAATCAGGAACAACCGTCGGTTTATTAAGTTCAGCAAAATCAACATCAACAACGATTTTAAACGCATTTTTGGCAAAATTTTCCCAGTTGTAACTCGCCTGCCTTACGTTATTTCTAGTCCCCATACAAATTACCAAATCAGCGTTTTGAAGGGCAAAATTGCCTGCTCTTTGGCCTATTGTCCCTATTCTTCCGATATAGCAGGGATGATTCTCACAAATAGCGTCAACTCCGTTAAAAGTCGCAACCACAGGGATTTGGGTTTTTTCAAGTAAATTTAAAAAAGTTTCTTCCTGTCCAGAAAGTCTAATCCCATGTCCTGCAACAATCAAAGGTCTTTTCGCTGTTTTTAATCTTTCGATGACTTCACATATTTTTAAATCGTAATCGGTTTTTTCAGGTGGTACAAAATCAATTAAGCCTTCCTCGTCAATCATCGCGCCTTGCACATTCATAGGAATATCAAGCCAAACCGGGCCAAAACGGCCTGTCATTGCTTCATAAATTGCTCTGTCGAGGTGGTATTTAACCTCATTGGGCTCGACAACCATTTTCGCATATTTAACCAATGGTTTTACAACACTTATTATGTCGACTTCCTGATCCCCAAGCTGTCTAAGCTGGATGTCGGGACAACTTGCCATAGTGGTAGAAAATTTAACCTGACCTGAAATATACAAAACTGGGGCAGAATCTGTCCACTGACCAAAAACACCGTTTAAACAATTCAACCCGCCGGGGCCTGTCGTAACATTCACAACCGCAAGGCGTTGGCTGACCCTCGCATAACCCTCTGCTGCAATTGCACAGGCCTGCTCGTGATGGCTTGCAGTGTAAGGGATAACTCTACCTAAACTGTCATTCAGGTGCATTGCTCCGCCGCCGGAAACCATAAATAAATGGCTTACTCCATAAATCTCCTTCAGTCTCTTTGCAATATAATCAGAGAGTTTAATTTTCATCTATCAACAAGGTCCTTTTTTGTTCTCTTGACTGGGAAAAAAGTTTTGCATTTACAGCCCCCTTGCATATACTCTGTTTTTCAGGCTATCATTGAACGCATAGGGGGAATCTATGTCGTCAATCATAACAGGAGCATCTTTCTTTATCCCCTTAATTAAAACTTCGCCATTCATTAATTCCCTGCAAGATATTTGTCCTTTTTGAAGTGGAATTGCAAGGTAAACGTCATTATCTGTAATAACATCCCCCACTTTAAAATCTTTTTTTGCATATACGCCTCTCACCAAAGCATCCAAATACTCGACTTCTCTTTTTGGAGGGATTCTTTTTTGCTTTCCAGAGCCACCGCATATTTCTTTAGCTTGCTGGTACGCTTTAATCCATCTATCGAGGTCAGACGGTGTTGAGCAGTAAGCGGCCGGGGCATCTCCTTTGTAGTCGATATCGATGTGTCTTTCAAATGTTCTTGCGCCTTTTGCGTACGCAATCAACATTGCCGACTCTATATTTTCGTTATATTCGTGAGTTGAGAAACCTATTACATGGTTAGGATAACGCTCTTTTAAGAAATCAATTTGATTCAATTCAAGCTCGTGTTTTTCTGACGGATACAGAGAAACGCAATGATTGATTGCAAGTGGAATATTTCTGTTGTCAAAGAATTTTACCAAGTCATCGATATCCTTTAGAGAGGAGCCACCGGTTGAAACAATAACTGGTTTTCTTGCAGTAGCAATCTTTTCAATCAAGACCCAGTCGTTAATATCGGATGATGCAATTTTTATAATTTCCACTCCCAAATTTACACACATATCAACGGAGGCTTCATCAAAAGGCGTTGACATAGTAATGCAACCGGATTTTTTTACGGCATCAACCAGAATAGCATAATCATCATAACTCATTTTGGTCTTCATTGTTTTACTGATGTATCTTATATCATCTCTACCCTTAAAATCATTATGTATGAAGTGGTCAACGTCTCTAAATTGTAGCTTTATTGCCGCTTTTACATTATTAAACCTAATGACTCTTGAAAAGTCTGTGATGATTTTTTTACCACGCTCAATGTCACCCCAGTGATTATTTGCCAATTCCAGCACAAACAAATCATCAAATATATTGTTATCCATCTATCTTATCTCCCTTATTAAATTATTCAAATATTTACTTAATTCCTCTACTGAGTTAACTTTCTTGTCTGCCAATTCGAATTCGGCGTCTTCTCCATACCCGTATGCAGCTCCCACAGTGGCAATCCCGACTTCTTTTGCACACGTTATATCACTTATGGCATCTCCTATCATAATCGATTCTTCCGGCATTACATTCCATTTGGACATCAGCAAGTTCAAAATGTCTACTTTAGTCTTTCCGTTTGAAAAATCTTCAATCTCGGACGGGGTAAGAACATCGAGATATAAATTATTAAAATGTCTGTTAAGAATTTTCATAGCCAGATTTTTTGGTTTGTACGTGACGATAAAAACGCTTATATTATACTTTTTCAGGCTCTTTAGCAGCTCAACAATTCCGCCATAAGGAATTGTACTGTTTAAGTCATCTTCCGAGTAAGCAATCCTGAAATCCTCATGGATTTGCTGTTTTACTTCTTCGGAAAATTCTGGTACGACACTTGTAATCATATCTATCAAAGGTGGCCCTATTTTTATTTTTGAATCGTGAGCTAAACTTCCGCCGTTTTTATTAATTGAGTCAACCAAAATCCGCACTACATCCAAAGAAGAATCAATGAGCGTTCCATCCAAATCAAACATGACAGTATTCAGTTTTATTTTTGTTAGAGACATTATTCCTACTTATCCTTCAAAAGCGCACTGATGTCAATATTTTTCGCGACTTCTCCATAGTAATTATACAACATTAAAACTGATTGTTCGAGTTTTGTATAACTAACCTCTGTAAATTCATTTTTAAGCCTTGAATTATCTCCGGTATAATCCAACCCAAAGCCAGATTCTGCGACTTTTATTTCAATGTCTTTTCCGCTTATTTTCTTAATTATTTTAGCCAGTTCAAGCAATTCAACCTTTTCATCCGGAACTATATTGTATGATTTGTATTTTACATCATTCCCTATAAAAAAGTCCAGAATCGGCATTAAATCTTCAACGAACAAATAACTGAATTTGCGGTTTTGGCGGAGCGTAATCGGGAGGCCAAAGATGGCTTTACATATGGCATTTGAAATAAACCTGATTTGCCAGTCTTCATATTTGCCAAAAACTCCGAAAATATTTAAATCGACAAAATTATCCAAACTTAAAATCCGCTTCTGAACTACATATTTACAGAAACTATGATCATCCTTACCTATATTTTTAAAAACGTTTTCTTCCCTTGCGTCCGTGATATTTGTTGAAATATCATAAATCGCACCCGAACCGAAATTTATAAACTTGCCGAATTTGTCTTTGTGACGCTCAAGATTTTCGAACATTCTTACATTTGAATAAAAAAGACTTGTAGGGTCTTTTGCGTTTCTGTGGCCTGGTTTCGTGCCCGCATGAAGCACAACATCGAACTCTTTATCCTTAAAATAATCATCGACAGATTCAGTGTCCGTCAAGTCAAGCTCAAAGCTTCTTGGTGCAACTAACTCATACTTCTTTGCCAAGTAACTTTCTTGGATATTTTTACCTATAAATCCGTTTCCGCCTGTTAAAAGAATTTTTTTCAATTATTTCAGTTCCTCCATAAATTTATTTATTCATGTCCATCGCGGTTTCTTGAACCTCAATGTTCTCATTCAGCTCTTCTCTGATTTTATAAAACGTATCCGCCATCTCAAGGAAAGCGTCTACTATAACCTCATCAAACTGGGTTCCGCGTCCTTCTTTTATTATCGCAACACATTTTTCCTGCGGAAACGCTTCTTTATAGACCCTTTTGGTGCTGATTGCATCATAAACGTCTGCAATCGCCATAATTCTGGCCGCAAGAGGAATTTCTTCACCCTTTAACCCTTCCGGGTAGCCCCTGCCATCCCATCTTTCGTGGTGATAATTAGCCATTAATCTGCCCATCTCAATAAAAGAGTTATGTCCAAATTTAGAATGAACCTCAGCCAAAGTCTGTGCACCCATAGTCGTGTGCTTTTTCATTTCTGTAAACTCTTCATCAGTCAATTTGCCAGGTTTCAAAAGTATCAAATCCGAAATCGCAACTTTCCCGATATCGTGCAATATGCTAGCGTTAACGATATTTTTTATAAAATTATCGTCCATTTGCTCTGAATAAGCAGAATCCAGAGACAGTTTTTGGGCCAGAACGTAACAATACTGCTGAACTCTGTCCAAGTGTTTGCCGGTGTCGTCATCCCTTGATTGCGCCAATCTCGCCAGTGAAAAAATAGTTTCCATCTGCATGTCGGAAATTTGTTTAACATAGGAATTTATATCCGCCACCATTCTATTAAATGAACCCGCCATTAATTCAAGCTCGTCGCCCGATTCGATATAAAGCGGTTCGATACTTGTAACGTTATCCTTCAAGAAATTGTTCATTCTTGAGGAGATAAGCACTATTGGCTTGACTATAATCTGCTTTAAATAAAATATAAGGATAATATAAATAGAAAATAGACACAAAAACATAAACAAAAGCCCTCTTACAAAAGAAGTGATAAATTTCTGCTTATACTCTTGGTAATCAAAATCTACTCCAACTAAAGCGATGATTTTGTTTTTGTTGTTCAACACCGGAACGTATCTGGTTATCAAATGACCGTACTGGTCGTTCAATTCGACAAGAGTGTTGTCATCCGCTCCGTAAAAAGCGTTTTTCTCCTCTTTAGAGAATTTCCAATCCACAACTTGGCCCAATTTCCAAACCTTGTCGCCGTCGCCTGGTCTTCCTGCCATATCAAAAATTGCCGTCAATTTGTTGTTTTCAAAATCTGGAACATAAACGTAAAGGTATCTGAGATTGAAGTCTTTGCAGATAATCAATAATTCAGATAAATACTCATTGTACTTAGCGTTTTTACCTTTAGCCAAGAACTGTTCTAAGGGAGCATTATAAAGGAGATTTGAAGCAGTTTTTGCGCAATGGGTGGCAGATTTAATTTGATCCTGTTTTATGCGCCTGTCACTGTAAAAAGAAGACCAAGACAAAAAGATTAGTCCAATTAGAGAAATGACGAGGATAAAACCTAACGTAATTTTTCTCGTTAGGGAAAATTTCACGTTTTTAAAACAATTTTTCATATATTGTACACTCCTACTATTAAGAGTCATTATAGCATGTATTCAACATGCAGGCACAAGCTTAGCATTTTGTAGCAAAATTGAATTCTGGTAAAACCTTCTGTAATAAATTGTGAAACTATCTGGCCAAATAGTGGCTGCTGTATTTTATGTAATTGACCGCTTCGTCCATTTTGTTAATGTTGGCAATTGGATTTTTTGATATCATTGTTTCTTCGTCAGAGCTGTGATCTTCGTTATATTTTTCCAACGGATTATCAGACAAAACGTATTCTATTCTCTGTTTGAAATCTTCTTCCTTGGCGGCTTTGGCTTCAATAGGAGCGTCTTTCATTCCGTTCTCGATTACTTTTTTGATATCGATGTTTTTAATTCCGTCTTTATTCTCAATTTTAATCTCAGGGTTCGCCAATCTAATGTTTTTTAACCCCAACAAACAGGCGTCGAAGAAGGTGAAGGCTTCGCTAGAATTGTTTGCATACTTTTGGGTGTTCAAAACGACGTCTTCCATCAACGGCCTGAATTCGCCCGAACCTGAACGGCTCAAGATATCCATGCTGACCGCTCTTGTATTTTCATCGGAATTTTTGTCGAACGCGTAGCCTAAAAGAATGTTGTTAATTTGGGAAGATTTGTTGGAAAGAGAGTTTCTCAACTGACCCATCAGGGCAAAAGCGTTATCCGACTGGCAATCTTTGTTACAGGCAATTTCAAAGGCTTTAGAAATCAAATCCAGATATTCTTTCTGCTCGTCGCCGGTCTTCAATATAGAGGCAACTATCGTCCCGTCAACGCAGTTTACGGCCGCATCGTCAAGTCTGGAATCATCCCCTGTTGCAAGCCTTGGAGCCAAATATTCTTTTATTGGTTCAAATTCTTTTTTCTCGATAAGACATCTGACAGAATATGCTCTAGAAAGAGGGTCACAAGATTGATCGTTAAGGTTTTTGATCAACAACTTTGTCACTTGAGGGTTTTCGGCGTTAAGGATTTGGTAAAGCGCATTTTTTATATCTAGCTCGGAGTTTGCTTTTTGCGCTTGCAAAAGGCTGACAAACATAGTTTCAGCTTGGTCTTTTTGTTTCTGCTCGTCAGTTGCAATTGTTGATTTTTTATTTTCCAATGGCGCATCTAAAGCATCTACTGTGTGTTTTTTTCTTTCGCTCTCAGCTTTTGCTATTTTCGCCTGCTGGTCAATTTTGTCCAAAATATCTTTCTGGAAAGTCTCTTTGATTTTTTCCATTTCGCCAACAGAATCGGTCGCTCTTTTGATGTAATCGTCGGCTACTACCTTTTTCTCATCAGAGGACTCCAACATTGAAGAGATTACGACCAGTGTCGAAATTTTTTCGCCCAGTGTGTTTTGGTGAATTATTATTTTTTCGATGGTATCTTCTTTTGCACTTTCTTGAAGAGCCAAAAATTCTTGGTTAATGCCATTGATGAATTCCAACGGAGTCACGCGAACACCGCTGTAGTCGTTCATTTCTAAACGCTCTTGAGCCAAGGTTTTGTAATCATCATAGCCAGAAGCTTTTTCCGAAACGCTTTTCGGCTTGATGTCTTCAAGGTATTTATTTACTATTTCTTTGACTTCATCGATGTTGACAGATTTTTTCTGACTGTCGGTCATGCCATTGGATTCTTCCCACGTCCTGCTGTTTGAAAGAACTTCATTTTGTTCGGCTAGAGATTTGTCGAGAATGTTTTTTATGTCCTCTACACGCAACAAGTGCTTGGCCGGAGATGGCCCTTGAGTTAAGCCGTTTACCGCATCGGAGACCATGCCGGTCGACAATAGGAAATGCTTGAGTGTGCTGTTATTGTTCTTTTCGTCTTTTAATTGAGCCACGAGAAGGCCGATACCTTGGGTACTGTTCCACGGCAAAGCTTCATTTTTGCCGAGCTTGGCAATACCGAATCTTGAATCCTTTAGGTTTCTCGCAACAGAGTTAATTTTTCCGTCTCTGGCCGCTGTGATTAGGTCAAACTCCAATTTTGATTTGTCGGCTGCGTTGCAAATTTTTGCGATGAAGACAGATTTGAGCTGGGTGATGTTGTTTCTTGCATCGTCGCTGCCGTAGCTGTTTTCTTCGGTAACGTCTTTTATGAAAGATTTGAAAAGCTCTTGAGGGCTTTTTGTTATGTGACGTTTGGACATCAAAGCAATCAATTCTTCTTCTTTTGCTTTGGCTTTTGGTGAATCTTGGTTTCTGCCCATCTCAGAGGCGTATTCGTTTATTTTTCCAATAACTTCGTCGGCGTATCTAGGTTGAACGCAGCTGTTGGCGATGATTTTTACTCTTTCGCGTAAAATGGTTTTTTCATGTTGAATTTCTTCGTCAATTTTGCTCGCTAGCGTTTCTGGTTCAAAACCTTTTCCGTTTTTGTAGTCGTTGATTTTAACTATAACTTCCTTCAACTGGTTGACCATATCCTTGTTGTCCGTGTCGATTTCATTTTCTGTGAAAGGGCTGAGGATAGGCAAGGCCGGGAAAGCATTGTAATCGTTTAACATTTTTGTTTTGTTCTGTTTAACCCATTGGCCGATTTCAGCGTAAGCCATTGCATTTGAAAGGGAAATAAACAGACGGTCAGCGACAGAAGTTCCCTCTTTGAACGGAGACTTCAATTCGAATTCTTTTGTAAGTCCTTCGTAAACGATTACCGAACGCGCACAATCGTCTGCGCTGGTTTCTTCGCCACGTAATCTTTGGGTGAATTCAAAATAATCAGGTGCCTTGAAGCCCACAATCGAGTCGCTGGAACCTCTTACAAGTTCTTCTTGCTCCTCTTTTGGCATATCTAGGATTTTCTTGTAAATGCCCATACACTCCTCGTCGCTTGAAGGGTTGAATTTGGCGTCTATGTAATCAATTGCTTTTTCTCCGCTTGGGATGGCTTTTAATTGCTTGATGTCGCTTGGGGATTTTTTCATTGTTTTGAGCAGGTTTTTGTCAAAACCAAGAAGAATTTGGTCTTCTGTCAATTTGCGAAAATCTTTTTTCAAGGAATCCAATTCACTGCTGTTTTTGGCAAGCACGATTTTATCAGAGATTGAACGGATGTCGTCGAGTGACAACCCTTTGGTTTTTGGTTTTTTCTCTTTGTCTGATGAATTCATTTGGGTGATATCGTAGTCGACATTTGCCGCCCCTACCGCTTCTGAAATTTTTGAATTCTCTGCAAGCAGACCCAATTCAAGATTATACATCTGTTCAAACAGGGCTGCTTTTTTAACTGTCAACTTGACCTTGCTGTCGTCAGGCAATGCATCGAATTTTTCTTTTGTGTCAATGCTGTCCGGTCCTTGGGAATTAATTTTTTCCAAAAACCATTTGTAGCCGTTTTGGAATTTCTCTTTGACCGTATCAAACTGGTTGTAGTGAGGTTTGTAAATAGGTGTTGTATTTTCTAAAATCGCGTCCTCGATGGCTTTTACAGATTCGTTTGAAACCTGACACTGTTTTTGGATTTCGTTGTTGCCAGATTTTTTCGCGTTGTCTACCACCGCACTCAGGTTTTTTGCCAACTCGTCGACAAATTTGTCCGAATTGGATATTTTTTCGTTTTTTAAAGGCTTGAATATGCTTGAAGGGTAGGTTGAAACTACCTCGGTTAAATCTTCTTTTATGGCTCTGGTCAAATCGTCGCCTCTTTTTTCGATGTGGGAATAAACTTTCGGCATGATTTCTTTTTTCAAATCTTTTGTAAGACAGGCTATTTCATTGACGTTTCCGTATCTGATAGCTTGAACCAGACCATTAACGTCTTTTACGGATTTTTGGCTGATAGCTGAATAAAGTGACTGCTGAAGGCTAAAAGTATCGTAATCGGAAACGGAAGCGTTGTTTCCTCTTAGAATTGTCTTCGTGAAAAGTGGAAAATCAACTTCTTGCTCTTTTCCAGCCACGTTTCGTTTCATCACAAGCTTGCCTGTGGTCATATCTTCTTCGGAAACTCCTATTGTATAATTTTTATCGAGGAAGAACCCGTCTTTGTAGCCAAATCCGCCTTTTTCGCCGAACTCGCTGCTGAGGTTTCTGCCATAGTCGGTTCTCAAGTTGCCTTCAGCGTCGTTCCAATAGCTTTTGCCTATTTCTTTTTTATAAGACTTTCTCATTTCGCTTCCGCCCCAGCTGTTGTCGGTGAACAGCACTCTTTGGACTTCGGGTTTTTCTTGGGAGTTTTTTGCCAATCTGGCGTCAACGTCATAAATGTACTGGGCATGGAATGCGCCGTCTTTGTCGCTTACACTTGAAGACAAAGTGCTTGCACCTTTGCCCTGTTCAACGTGGTCCATGGATTTGGAGACGCTTCTTTCAGTGAAGTGCTCTTTTCCCGATATTTGTTCAGTTACGCGGATTTGCTGTGCGGTGTCTAGTCCGCTGTGGCCTTCTTCTCCGACCCAAAGTGAGCCGCCGTATTTGTGCTCGCCGTAAACTTTTTCTAATTGGGGAGAAAGTTCTTTAACGTATTCTTTGTATTCTTTTTTTACTTCTCTGTAAGACTGCGTGAAATTACCCACCACTTTTTTGAGCATTTCTGCCTGCATAGGGGTGACTATTTTCATCCGTTCTGCTGCTTTTTCGGCTTTTCTGTCGCCCAGCTGAGTTTTTCTTCTTTCGAGGTTAATTTTTTCGCAGATTTTGCCTTTTATCTGGTCAAGGTCTTCCCTTTTCATTATCAAAGAAGCGTTTTCCATCTTTTTTAGAACTTTTGCTTTTACCTCTTGGGGGCTTGAATTGTTTTCAATCCCGAACCTTTTTGTCTGCTCGTTCAATTTTTCAGGGATGTCAAGTTCGTATTCAGTTTTAACCCTTGTATAAGCCGCGTAATCAAATATTTTCTGGATGTTTGAAGTCGAAAACATGTCCAATCTCAAATCATGACCGTGTTTTACAGCCTTGGCACTTGACAACTCTTCCAGGTTGTAAAGGTATTTTTTAGCGAGTCCGTCTAATTTCTGGTTGTCTTTGCAGTCAACGACTGTTGTAAGAATTGATTTTGCCCTCTCAACAACTTCCCCGTCGGTAAATTGGGAGATGAAGGGTTTTTGAATTTCTTGCAAATACAAATCGCTCAAGATGTTTTTTGCGATTTCTCTAGCCTTGTCGTCGGAAACGTCGGCAAGTTCATTTATGATTGATTTTGTGTTGTCGTGGGCTTTTTTCATTGTTGAAACAAAATTTTCTTCGACGGTTCTTTTTTCCAAAACCGCTGATTTTTGCTCGCTTATTATCGTTTCAATCGCTTCACCCTTTTCTTTCAGCTTAATTAAAGACCTCAAAGTGTACTGCTTGGGCTTGTTAGCACCTTCCATGTCGTTTGCAAGGTGGGCGTCTCTAAAAATGCCGTAGTTTTCCCCATCAAAAGCTTTATACTGCTTGTAATGCTTGGTTCCATCCCCGTAGGTATCTGCTACATGCATCCAATTTGTGACGGCGGCATCTGTTATTCTGTATTCTTCTTTTAGAGCCTGTGCGTAATCGATATCGGCTTTTTGAACTTTGACCTTTTGACCCAAATCTTTTGACGTGACGTTGTAGACTTCCATATCGGAATTCTCGTCCAACTCCGCCGCCATCATAGAAACAAAAGCCAGTTTGTGCTCCTGAGGCATAGCTTTTCTTGAGATAGAAATCGCCGCGCACATCCCGTGGGTTCTTTGTGCGACTTCTTTTGAAGTGAGTTTTGCTTGGTTTGGGTTTTGGGTTATCAAATCGACCATAATCTCGCTGAGAATTTTTACTTTGTAATCTTTGAGCTGGGAATTTGTTTTGTAATCACTGGAAGCCATGTGTTTGACCACTTTTAAACACTCAATCTTTTCACCGGTTGCAACTTCTGAAGAAGCTATGAAATAATCAAGGTTTTTATCCAATTTCCTTTTGTCGACGGTGAAAGCCTGTTGCTGATTGTCGTTAAAACTTTCGGGTACGGTTTTTAAAACATCCGAGTTCAAAATCTCGTTTCTTAAACCTATAAGTTCTTTTTCCTGCTGGATTCTTGTGGTCAGAGGGCTGTTAACGACCGATTTGGCAGTTTTTTCGTCTTTTGCGACCCCAAACAAACCGTCGAATTTCTTTTTGAATTCGGCTGATTCCGAGGTTTTGTTCATAGCAATTGAGCTAGACAAAGCATTTTTGAGCTGTTCTTCCCACTCGTTGTTCTGCTTTTTTACTGCATTGGTGACGAAAGACTCTTTATTGACAAAGTTAGAAAGCTCGGAATCCTTCTTGAGCCCGTAATTCAAATTTTCCGCAACAGAAAACAGAAAGTTGACGTTGTCGCTGCTCCCGTTCATTCCAAGTCGAACAATCGCTTCGCTTATCGCGCGTTGTTTTGGTTTAAACAGGGCTCCACTTTCGGTGGTAAGCTCATTGACAAGGTTTTTGTCGGTTCTTTTACCAAGAAAATTTATCTTTTGTTCTTTATGCTCAGTACCGTTTAGTTTCATTCAGTATTCCTAGTCAACCTAACACACATTTTCGCATGACAAAAAGCCATACTTATATAAGGCAAATAGTCGCAGAAAATTGCCACAAACGGCTCTTGATTGAGAAAACATCGCTTGTTCTGCTCAACACACCAATAATAACCTGGTTTTAACGGTCACAACCTTCTTTACATATTTTAATTTAATTTGTTACATAACACGCCACTAACAGTCGTGCCAATTTAGTCTTCAATATCTTTTTCCAGTTCAGCCTCTATCTCAGCGACATTAAACCCAATCGGCTTTTTGGTTGGTTTATAATGACTTAAAACACCGCCTATTATCGAAAGGATTAGCAGAACAAACAGAAGCCAAAGCACACTAACCACACGCATTGTCTCGGGGAATAACACCCTATTGTCCATCGCTATAACTATTTTGTAGTTGTTTGAAAGATTCAGCTTAATGGCGGTTTTTTTGCCCATTTGGTCCATATATTCGACAGGACCGTGTTTGTTTGTTTTAAATAAATCCAAAAAAGAATAGTCGCCAGTGTTAGAATTATAGGACAATTGAGAAAGAATTACCTTGTCTTTTTTGTTCAACAAAAATAACTCCGCGTCACCCAAAACCGACTGCATACATCTTAAAACTTCCTGTAAATTGTCGGTAGAAATGTCTATACCGACTACACCCACAAGTCCGCCTTCTTTGTACACTGGTGAACTTATTGTTATCATTGATTTTTTTGTATCCGCATCCTTGTAAACATCGCTCCAAGTCGCTTTTTGATTCGTTATGGCCTCGAAATAGTATGGATCATCTTCTGGGGTTATTTTCCTTTGCAACGCCGGAGTTCCTTCAAACTGTTCCCTCACGTTTATAAATTGATTATCCCTAAACGCAAACCAGTTGTAAGTGCCTGCCGAAAACGGTAAATCCGAGTTCAGCTGAAACCAGGAACCATCAACACCAGGAGAATTTGACAAAACAGACTTAAGCAGTCCGTTAATCCCTTCCATAAATTGCAAATTATAAGCCTTATCCTGCTGTTTCTTTATATTGTAAATTTTTGACGTCGCGTCAACCAAGACGTTTACATTGTCCTCGGCGCGCTCAAAAACTTTGTCCAGGTCATCCACAGTGCTCTGCACTTTTATAGTGTATCCAAAAACTTCCTGATTTTGTTGAGAAGTCATCTTGACAGTGTTAACGGCAAATGACAAAAACCATAACGATAAAATTACAACCAAAGCAAGTGCCGATAAATACTTATACTTCATCCCTTTTAAATTTCTAAACCACATTTTACTTCCTTACAATATAAAATACGATGACCACTTTGTTATTTTAGCACTTTTTTTTAAATACACAATAGCGAGATTTATGCACAATTCCAAAAAAACCTGCACAATTCTTTATTGGAATGGTACAGGTTTTTTATTTCGATATTTAGGTTTTTTATTTAAGTAATTTTACAATTTCGCTTGTAATGTCAACTCCACCTTGCAAAACGCTGCTTTTTATTAAAACCAAATCGTATTTGTCCGATTTTGCTTTTGCTTGGATAATATTAGTTATATTTTTATCTATATCCAACAGTTTTTCAGAATATTCTTTGTCTATTGCCTGTTTTTTTACGTTTAATTCTTTATTGTAACCTTCTTCCAAAGATTTTTTCTTTGCTTCGTTAGACTCTTTTGCCAAATCCGCCTTCGCTTTCTCAACAAAAGCTATCAAACTGTCAATTTTATTTTTTTGCTCTACTCTTAAAGCGTTAACTTGCGGAGAACTTACCACAACTTTTTGTACGTCAACCACAGCAACCTTGAAACCCGAAGAATGCTGAGCTAAAGCGAATGAATTAGTTGATAAGCCTAGTGCTAGAGCGATTGCGCCTACTGTTAAAATCCTAGATGACGAACTTCTTAATGTGTTTTTCATAGTTATTTCCTTCTTTGCTTATATTAAATTATTACATATTGTTATGATTAATATAACACGTTTGTTTTTTTTTGCATCCTACAAATGCCCCACTTATTAGACTAGTGCTAAAGCCAAAGCAGGCTAGATTTATCAAATATTACGGATTTTTTTCCAGACAGAAGGCAGGTAACAAGACAAATCAGCGAAGGATTTACCGCCCGTTTTTTCGCAGTCATAAAAAACAGGAGCGAAGCCTGATCTCCTGAGTGCCTGATGGATTGGCGAGTTGTCGAAACAGCTTATCTTTTTGCCATCTTGATAAATTTGTTGCAAATCTTTTGAAGATTCAATTTTTTCGGACAGATGGTCGTGATGCAAATTTCCGATTAAAAACAAACCTTTATCCTGCAGGACAGAATTTATTTTTTTGAACAATTCCTCGGCGGGCTTAATGTCGATGTTTTTATAATTGTCTCTGCTCGTTCGGCTTCCTAGCAGATGGTAGAGACTGTTTTTGAAAACAACAACGCCACTCTTTTGGGTGGCCAGCTCCCTGTCTATACTGGTAATATCGGCCACCTTGAAATTTATAACGTCCTCAAAAAGCCCTTGCTTTGGGATAAAATATTTGCCGCCACGAACCATCTTTTGATTTGGGTCGTAAAGGTACTCAAGACGCCTTGTGGATAGCTCGAGATCTTGGTTTGGATTGAGGTATCTTTTAACCTTGCTCTTATATCTCGGGTGATCGATGTTAAAATCTAACCACTTTTTTGGGATGGGCTCAAAACATTCGTTAAAACTTTTTTTTAATCTTTTCTTGATGGGGAGTGGTAACTAAAAAATTGCTAACCAGAAAACTTTCGTAGTTGTCAGACCCGCGTCCGATGTTAAAAAGTGCCGCCTTTGCATCTTTTACCACCCCTGGAATGAGGTCAAAACCTGTTATAGTGTATTTTTTGTTTTTATTTGAATCGTGGAGGAGCATCCCGAGACTGTAAGCTTCTTCTCCGTTCGAGCAGCCGAAATCGGCTATGTGAGTACCATTGGGGAACTCTTTTTTTACATAGTTTGAAACAAACTCCAGAGATTCCGCATTCCTCATAAAGTGAGATTCATGTATGCACTCATTGGTTTTGTTGCTGCTATTTATGTTTTTTGTACTCCCGCCGTACCCCTTGAAAAACACGGGGGAAGTTCTTATTAGTTGAACATTCATAACAAATTTAAAAATCGAACAGAATTTTTTTTGCTTGTTTGTTAAATTTTATTACTAAATCTGCCTTAATATTAATTTACATTAGCCTCTTTTTACTAAAGTATTATTTTTTCATGCCGATTATATATTTACGGAACAAACATTAAATAAACACGAGAGTATATGTCAGGATTCAATTCGGTTTACATGATTAATCGTCATCTTCTTTGATTTTTTCCACAACCATTTTTGCAATTTCTTTTGAAATAACATGCTGGGTAGCTTCAGGACAATTTTGAAGCATGCTTATCGCTGTTTTAACAGTTGTGTCGATATCGTACCAGCGGGTGCTTCTTTCTTCTTCAATTCCTGCTTCGACGGCAGAAATAATATCTTCCACCGCTTCAAATTCTGAATTCTCTATATTGTGCTCAATTATGATTTTTATCAAGTTCAAGGCTATTTTAATCTGGGTCTCGTCGTCTGAGCTTTCCAACGTAGTCATCGCAGAAGACAAAACAGGGTCCTTGTCGTACCAGCGCCTAAATTGTTGATTATTCTCTTCCATTTTTTATCTCCTTTTATTAATCACTTAATTATATGTTATTTTGGAATATAGTACCTGAATTGTTACTATTTGGCATCTACAATGGTTGCGCCACCGCCGATTACTTTTGCATTTAGAGGATAATGGCCGTCCCATTTTTCAATTTCGTTAAGTCTTACAACTTGTGGGCTTCTGGCGATTGCTTGTGCTTTAACGGTAAGTGCTTTGGCTTCACCTTCAGCTTTAGCAACTTGTGCTTGTGCATCAATTCTTGCTTGTTGAAGTGTGTATTCAGCTTTTTGAGCATTTTGCTGTGCAACTTGTTTTGCCTTGATTGCTTCTTCGTACTGCGGATCAAACTCGACGTTTGTGATTGGTGTATCCAAAATATCGATTACCTGTTTTCCATCTTCCGCATTGATTGAAGATAATCTTGCCTGTTCTAAAAATTCTCTTCTAATCAACTCCCTTTTTGTTACAAACTCAGAGGCGGTATATTTTCCGGCAACAGCTTTAAAGGCGTCGCCGATTTTTGGAGCGGCAAAAGTTTCGTAAGGGTTACCTTGGTAACGAATAACTGTGTTTGCGATATCAGTTTTAGGTTTTAAATATAACACGCTGTACTTTACATCGATTGGCTGGTTGTCTTTTGTATAAGTGTCCGATTCGCAAGCTACGGTTTGCGGGATAACGCTAACAGTGAAAACACTGTCGATAAAAGGTATTTTTAAGTGCATGCCTTCATTTACAAAGTCTTGACTAACGACCCCAAAGCGCTTAATAACGGCTTTTTCTCCTGATTGTACGAAATAAATCGGGTTTGCATACATTATAAAGACAATGGCTAATATAACACCGGCTAAACCTAACTGCATTTTCTCTTGGTTCATTTTTGACCTCTTTCTTTTTCTAATTTAACTACCCTTGTTTAAACGTTACCCCTTTTGTTCCTTTCGGATAATGCCATTCCATACATTTTTTCTCGCAAGCAATTCTGCAAGCTCCGCATTCCAAGCAGTTTTCATGCCCGATGATTAATTTTTGGTTTTCTTCGTTCCACTCGTAAACGTTTGCAGGACAAATGTAAGTGCATGCCTTCGATTTGCAAAGTCGGCACTGGGCTTCGTCGGGTTGTAAGTGAGGCTCCTCGTCAGGAACGTATTTCACTTTGAACAACTTGTCGTCTATATTTGATTGCGGTACTTTTTTTTCTTCGTCGGCCATTATTTTAAAACTCCTAAAACTAATTTAATCAGACTAATCCCATCCTTGAACAACTCCGAAATGCTTCTGTCGGTAAAGATGCTTTTCAAAAAGGCTCTGAATTTTTCTCTTTTTGGAATGCTGTCTACTGAGGTGAACATGTGGAAAAAGCCCGCTATTTTTTCAGGGTAATACCCAAGGAAAGATTCGGCGCGCTTGTGGATGGTGCCCATAAAGTCTTTGTAAGTCTTCAAGTCTTTTAGAACGAAAGAATTTTCCATCTTTTTTTGGTAAAGCGCGAGGGTGTTTGCGCTGAAATCTTTTTTGTTTATGGCTTCAATTGCCGTTTCGCCTGCAAGTTTTCCGCTCATCATCGCAAGGTTGGTACCTTCCCAGTGGAGGTTGTTAACAAGCATCGCACTGTCGCCAGTGACCATTACGCCATGGGAGAAAAGTTTAGGGATTTTGTTGTATCCGCCTTCTGGAATCAAGTGGGCAGAGTATTCCACCAGCTCTCCGTCTTTTAAGAGCGGTGCGATTGTCGGATGATTTTTGAACTCTTCCAACAGTTCGTAAGGCTTAATTCTGTTTTTCACAAGTTCGTCCAGACCAACTCCAAGCCCAATTGATACGGATTCTTTGTTGGTGTAAATGTATCCCAATCCCAACATTCCGAGCATCGGGAACCCAAAGACTTCTGAAATAGACCCTTCGCCATCTTGAAGATTAAATCTGTCCTCGATGGTTTCTTTGGATAATTTTATGACTTCTTTGACCGAAAGTGCTACGTCTTTTGGCTTAATTTCTTTTCTTAGTCCGATTTGTTTGGCCAATAGCGAATTTACCCCGTCGGCGATGATTACAATATCGGCAAAATATTCTTCAAGCTCGGTTACGACCCCGACCACTTTATTTTCTTTGACTATCAATTCTTTTACAAGGGTTTCTGTTACAATAACCACACCCTCTTTTTGGGCTTCTTTCGCCATCCAACGGTCGAATTTTGAACGGATGACTGAATAGCTGTTTGCGTCTTTTTTTGAAGAGTGGTAAACCACTGAAGTGGACTCGTTTTGGGTACACATCAAATATTTATGGCTGACTGTTTTTCTCTCTAATGGTGCCGTTTTTTCGAAATCCGGAAAAATTTCTTTTGTGGGCTGAACGTAGATTGCACCACCGAAAACGTTTTTACTGCCCGAAAATTTTCCACGCTCGATAAGGATAACGTTTTTTCCCGCTCTTGCAATCGTAACCGCAGCAGATATTCCTGCCGGTCCGCCTCCTACAACTATAACGTCTGTTTTGTTCATCATTAGCCATACACTCCAAAAAAATATAGGTTTATTATACAACGAAAAATTAGGTTTGTAAAATGTTTATATTTAGGATACAATTGACATAATTCACGGCTATGAATGAGCCATGCATGTCGTTGCGAAGGATAAATGACATAGCTACGTTAAAATAATAAAGGAAAAAATAAAATGCTTATTATAATGCGACAAGGTGCGACAGACCAAGATATAGAAAAAGTAAAACTTTTCATTGAGAAAAAAGGCTTTGATGCCCATGTTTCAAAAGGTGAAGTTCATACGGTAATCGGTGCGGTTGGCGGTAAAGTCATTGACCCAAGGGATATTGAACTTTTTAATGGAGTCAGCGAAGTTATCAGAATCACCTCAAGTTACAAACTCGTTAGCAGGGTTTTTCAGCAGGAAGACACTGTTGTTGAAGTCAACGGCGTAAAATTCGGCGGCGAGCATGTTGGGATGATAGCGGGACCTTGCACGGTTGAGTCTTACGAACAGATGGACAAAACAGCATCCGCCCTTAAAAAATTAGGGGTGAAAATCCTCAGAGGCGGAGCGTTCAAACCGAGAACCTCTCCTTACGCATTCCAAGGATTAGGCGAAGAAGGGCTTCAAATTATTAGAGAAGTCGCAGACAAATACCAAATGGCTGTCACTTCCGAAGTTATGGAAATCTCACAGATACCGCTTTTTGAAAAATACGTCGACATTTTACAAGTAGGCGCAAGAAACATGCAGAATTTCAACCTTTTAAAGGAACTTGGTCAAGTCAGAAAACCTATTATGATTAAAAGGGGTCTTTCGGCTACTTTTGAAGAATGGTTGATGTCCGCTGAGTACATTATGGCGGGCGGAAACAGAGAAGTCATGCTGTGTGAACGCGGAATCAGGACTTTCGAGAAGTTCACGAGAAACACTTTAGACCTTTCGGCCATTCCTGTAATAAAAAAATTGAGCCACTTACCAATACTAATCGACCCGAGCCACGGAACCGGACTCAGGGACAAGGTTGCTCCTATGTCAAGAGCGGCGGTTGCTGCTGGTTGCGACGGATTAATAATAGAAGTTCACCACGATCCGGACACAGCTCTGTGCGACGGCGCACAATCCTTGTACCCTGAACAGTACGAGAAACTTTACAATGACCTAAAGAAGATTGCTCCGATTGTGGATAAAAAAATAATATAAGTCAAGAGATAAAAGTAAACTTCCCAGCAAAAAACCTTCTCCCACAGTGGATATGGAGGCTTCTAGCGTTGTGCCCTAATGAACAGTACTTTAGTTTCTCGCTGGATGGCAATCCGGCCGTACTAAAGATTTATCCATAAGAGACCACTCATATTGGTCGGGTTGTATTTGCACTTCGTACAAAAGCGTCTGCAAGAATTTGCAAACGCTTTTTTTAATTTTGATATAAAGTTTAGTTTACGCTTCTGGAGTTTCAGTTGTAACTTCAGCAACAACTTCTTCTACCACTGGAGCTTCAGCCGCCTCTTTAGCCGCTTTTGCTTCTTCAGCTGCTGCTACTTTTGCTGCTTCTTTAGCTGCTTTAGCTTCTTCGTCAGCTTTTGCTTTTGAAGCTTTTTCCGCTTCAACTTTAGCCATAGCTTTTTTAGATAATTTAACTTCAGTTTTTACTTTGTAGTCCAAAGTACCGTCTTCTTTGCAGTTAGCTAATAGATATTTAACTGTATCGGTAGGTTGAGCACCTTTAGTCATCCAATCAAGAGCTGTTACTTTGTCCAATTTCATTTCTTTTGTTTTTGGATTGTAATGGCCCAATTCTTGAACCGGCTTGCCTTCGCGTTTTGTTGTAGAATTAATTACGATAATTCTGTATGCTGGGGATTTTTTGCACCCTAGTCTTTTTAATCTAATTTTTAACATTTTTTCTTTCCTTCTTTAATATCTTGGTTGCTCGCCTTAAGCGGGTCTGCAACGTCTTGTGCTTCCACAAGCCGTCTCGCCCTCTGCTCGCAATCCGCTAACTTTAAGAACCCGCCGCTTGATTCTTTTACAAACGAATTGAAGAGGCAACCCGTTCATCTTTCATTAAAACATGGTCAAAAATGATAATCAAGTGGTTAACAAAAATTCTAACGCTATATAAAGCTTTTAATTGCGAAATTAAAAATTATTAGCCAACTGACTAATAACTATAAAATAATTTTATTATAAGCTTTGTAATATGTATACAAATAAGAAATAGGAAAGAAGAAAAATGTTACTAACAATAAATCAGGTACCAAAATCAAATATTACCACCCTCAACTCTGCAATGTTGGCTAAAAATCACAAACTAAGACCTGAATGGGAAAGTAAAAATTTTCTCTACGTGAGTAAAAATGGCTTTCCGGTTATGTTTCAAGCGAAAAAAGATTCGTTTACAAAAAAAGAAAAAGAGAGTATGAAGACGGTTCTACAGTCTCCAAAACTTTTAAAAAACGTGCTTGCCGCAGTGGCAATTTCCACAGCAGGTCTTTGCGGAATGACTAGCTGTACCGGAAGCGGTAGCTCGAACAACAGTTACCAGAGTGGCGAATATACTGAGGCATACGACTCCACAGACGAATCTGCCGATACTTCAGCCGTTGATGCTGGCTCATCTTATACCCAATCCAATGAAGAGCTTTCAACCGACGAGTGGTTGGGCCAGTGGAACCAAGCCTGGGGCAATTGTTATGAGGCAATTGCGGCGCAAAGGGGTGGGCAACAAACGAACATAAATCCAAATGAAGATTTTATGGCACAGTCACTTCCGCAGCCCGTATTTGTCCCAGCCGAGGATGTTTTTAAGGTGATGACGGAGAATTATCCTGAACTTTGCAGCTATCTGGAGACCCCTGAGTACAAAGAAAAATTACAGGAACAGCTTGACAAAACTGCCAAGGCCTTCCAAGAACTCTATCAAAAAATTCAACAGGATGACGAAAGACGCGAACAAAATACTGAACTCAGAGAACAAGAGTTGGAGCAAAGACAAGCTTTGCGTGATCAACGCGAATACTATTTCCAAAGAGAACGAGAATTGATCAGGCTAAAAGGGCAAATCGACAGAATTGTCGGCGACTAATCTTTCACCGCCAATAAAATTACATAAGTAAAAACAAAGAGTTAGAATTGAGTTTTTCTAACTCTTTGTTTTGGTGTTAGGTGCAATTCTTACACCTCTGGCCAAAATCCGCCGTCTTGGATTATTGGCCGTGAAACGAGTTCCAAAACCTTGCCCTTCGGCAAGCTTTTTCACTCTCTGGCCAAAATCCGCTTTGTTACATTTTGCAAAATACTGGCTTACTCGATTTTTGTTGCTAGAATGTATATAATCGACATTAAAGGGGAAAATTTTGGCAAAGATTTTATTTATTTCAGAAGATACTAAGAAAACCGAGCAATTTCAAGAGATTTTGCAAAAAAATTCTCATGATTTTTTTAGTGCGGAAACTCAACCAGCCTCTTTTGAGGGGATAAAAGCCAACACCCCAGACATAATAATTTTAGACACCGAAGTGAAAAACTTCGACCTTAAAGTCGTTAATAAAAAAATTAAATCTTACGGAAACAACGTTTTGACAATTTTGCTTGTGGGTATAGACTCAATCGACCCTGAGTTGTCAAAAAGCGCAAACGCGTTTTTGCAGGAACCTGTTTCTGAAAGCCTTTTGAGTTCAACCATAAACTCCAATTTGAGAACTAAAAACTCCCTCGAGCTTTTATCGAGTTCAAACCAGGAGCTTGCAAGAAGCCTTTATCAGCTAAATGTGCTCTATAACACCAGCTCTCAGTTTGCAGGAACCTTGGATAAAACCCGACTGCTGGACATTATGGCGGAAGGAATGGAGAAGAGTTTAAGCTTTGGACTCTCGTGTGCCTTGACTTTTCGCAGCGAAAATGAACCGGTCTTGATAATAAATTCACTCTATCAAGTTTCGGAAAGACTCCTTGAGGCGCTCAAGCTCAGAACTATATTAAATTACAAATCCCTATTTACAAAAAGGGAAATCCCGTTTGAGTTGAACCTAGACAATCTAAAAATCGAAAAACACATTAAACAGTCAACAAAAGAGTATGATTTTTCAGTTTTGAGATACGACAACATGTTTACCCCTATCAACATGAGCGAAAACTTTTTCGGGTTTATTGAAATATACAGGGAGGCAGAATTTACAACCGAAGACGCTACTTGTTTCCAAACCCTTGCCCAGCAGGTTTCTTTGCCGTTAAAAAGCGCGTCTCTGTACGAAGAAATAAAAAAAACAAACCAAAAATTGGAGCGCCTTGAGCGCCTGAAATCGGAATTTATCTCGATAGTGTCGCACGAATTGAGAACCCCCCTCACAGCCATAAAAAACGCCCTTGACATTATTTTGAGCGGAAAAACCGGCACGCTTACTGACGCGATGGACAACTTTATAAACATGGCAAAGCGCAACGTTGTGAGGCTTTCTGGGATTATAAATGATTTGTTGGATTTGTCGAAAATCGAGGCCGGAAAAATGGATTTCAAATTCACCGCTTCCAAAATTGAGCCAGTTATTGATTACGTCAAAACCAGTTTGAACGAAGTGGCGAAAGAGAAAAAATTGCTGCTGAAAACCAAAATCGAAGACAATTTCACTGATATTTACGCCGACGCTCACAGGCTGGAGCAGGTTTTGACCAACCTTGTTTCAAATGCAATAAAATTCACCCCAGAAGGCGGCGAAATCGAAATCAGTACAAAAATAATCGATGCAGAAGAAATTCAAGACAATCCTGTTTTTGAATCAGAGCTAAAAAAACTTAGCGGAAGGTACCTTTTGGTTACCGTAAAAGACACAGGTATCGGAATCGCTCAGGCCGATTTGGCACACGTTTTTGACCAATTCGCACAAATTGAAAACTCTCTTTCAAGAAAAGTCGGCGGCTCCGGCTTGGGCTTACCAATTGCAAGACAGCTTCTAGATGCACATAATGGTGCTCTTTGGTGCGAAAGCGAGCTGGAAGCTGGTTCCTCCTTCCATTTTGTGATTCCTGTTGCCGAAGAAAAAACCAATTTTCTGTTGAACCTAAAGCAAATCATCCAAAAATCGAAGGTTAAAAATTCCCCCGTAGCCATTATAAATATTAAGGGTGCAACGGAACTTATTGAGAGAATTTTATCTGAGAACAATTTGGTTAACAAAAATTATCTTAACAATTCTTTTAAAGAACTCGACTGTAATGATACTGTTTTGTCCATGGTAATTCCAGACGGAGACAAGTTTTCAGCCGATTTCTTAAAGAAAAAGTTGCAAGGTTACGTCCACTCAATATCTGGCATATATCCAAACTGTGCTATAATGTATTCATACGCAGTATACCCGCAAGATTCAATAGACGAGTGGGAGTTGCTTAAAAAAGTACAGGATTCGTATACAAACATTAGGGAGTAAATAGGAAATAGTAAATAGAGTGAATATATGCGAGAGCAAGCCATTCACTGATAAAATAGGATATGGAAATGCAAAAAAAAATTTTAATCGTAGATGATGAACAAGATATAGTTGAAAGTTTAAAGTTCGTGCTTGAAGCGTCCGGCTTTGACTGTTACTGCGCTTATAACGGCGAAGAAGGTTTAAGAATGGCAAAGGAAGTTTCGCCGGATTTAATTATCCTCGATGTTATGATGCCGAAAATTAACGGATACAAAATTTGCAGGCTCTTAAAATATGACAACAAATACAAAAACATCCCGATATTGATGATAACTGCGCGCTCTCAGGAAGAGGACAGGCTAATCGGCGAAGAAACCGGGGTCGATGAGTACATAACCAAGCCGTTTGAGCTTGACGAAATCGTAAAAAAAGTCGAAGGGTATTTGAACAAATAAATCCTGGGTGGCAAAATTACCAAGCAAAAGAGGTGCGAGCGGAGAAAAAACAATAAAATGGATGTTCGCCAGCAAGAAACAGCGAGTGCATAAATCGCACTAAGCGGTAAAACAAAAAACCAAGTAGAATTAAAATAAAACTAGTAAGCGAAATTGAAACAATCTCGTGCAAGGGTGAAAAATTGGAACAACTGGTAACAAATAAAACTCTAGAAAAATTAAAATACGACTTGGTCAGAGATGCCTTGGTCGAATACGAAATCGTGGAAAAAGCACAGGAAATCGCGCTTTCTCAGAATATAAACATCGGTCAGGCACTTATAAATTCTGGGTCTTTGAGCGAGGAAGCACTTTTGAAATTCCTTGAGGCGAAACTGCATATTCCATACGTTAATTTGGAAGATTATACCTTGGACAAAAATTGTCTTAAATACATAAGTTATTCAGACGCAAAAAAATACAAAATTATTCCGCTTTTTAAGATTGAGGATGTTTTGACCGTTGCAATGGCTGATCCACTGGACTTGTTTGCGATTGACAAAGTTGTCGAAACTACCGAATGTGCTATTGAGCCGGTTATTTCTTCCGAGGCAAGTATTTTCAAAAAAATCGACGAGTATTACAAGGTTGAAAACACTGTCGGGGAGATATTTACCGACAACAAAAATTCCCAGTATGATTGGAGAGAAGAGCTCCACAGTGAAGATTCGAGTGAGGAGCACATCCAAAAAACTATTCGCGCGATTTTGAAGCAGGCCATTTTGGAAGGCGTCCATGAAGTTTATTTTGAATATATGGACCAGGGGCTTGGGGTCAATTTCAAGCAAAATTCGGAAGTCTTAAACAGGGGTTATATTCCATCTGTGATGACTTCCTCTTTTATATCAAAGCTAAAAACTCTTTCTAATCTTGACCCATCTGTTAGCGAAGTTCCACAATTGGGTAAACTTTGTTTCAAGGTTGATGATATGACTTTGATTGCCAGTATTTCTGCGTTCCCGACGATTTTAGGCGAGAGGATTTCTTTAAAAATTTATAAACCACCGAAGAGTTTACATTCTATTTTGCCGGACGAGGCGAGTTTGAATATAATTAAGAACGCTGTTCAAAACCCCGGGATTGTGTTGGTTTGCGGTTCGTCTTTAAGTGGCAAGACCCACGTTATTTATTCGCTTTTGCTAGATATTGCAAAGGAAGAAAAAAATATTATGACGATTGAATCCATTGCGAAGTACAATTTGGAGAATGTTAACCAGTGCGAGCTCAACGAAAATATCGGATTTAACTTGGACAAGGCGCTCAGATTTATCGAGTTTCAATCTCCGGATATAATTTATTTAGAGGGCGTGAAAACAAAAGAGGCGTTCGATTATTTTTCTAGCCTTGTTTTCAGCGACAAGATTGTCATCACAGAATTTTTGGCCAATAACATGGCGGACTTGCGCAAAAAGATGGCCTACGCCGATTTTCAGATGTTTAAATCGCTTATTAGTTGCCTGATATTTATCCACTCGCCAGAGAGCGTCGAGGTTTTTGACAAATCGACCATCCAGAAATATTTGGCATAAAACAGACAAAAGCAAAAACTTTTCACATGTGGTTTAATGTGAAAAATGAGGGTGTTTATTTTCACCCTTCACCCATTTAAACCAATCCCTCTTTCAGTGCCTTGACCGCTGCCTGAGTTCGGTCGTCTACCACAAGTTTCTGGATGATATTGCACACGTGAGCTTTTGCTGTATGCTCACTTATAGTAAGGCATTTGGCTATGTCGTTGTTTGATTTCCCGTCCACTACCAGCTTCAAAACCTCGTACTCTCTCTCTGTCAAATTAGAGTGCTGAGCCTTAAAATTCGCCCTAGAAAGCTGTCTTTGAGGAATAATACCCGAGTTTTTTTCCCTAATAATCGGCACCACCTGCGGGTCTAGCCACAAAGCGCCATCCTTTACCGTCTTAATTACCATCATCAAAATTTCCGTATTAATGTCCTTCATCGCGTAAGCGTTCGCGCCCGCTGCCAGCGAATCCAAAACCTCCTGCTCTGATATGTGAGAAGTCAATATTATTACCTTCATTTTGTCAAACTGCTCCAAAATCTTCTTTGTCGCGTCGATTCCAGTCATATCAGGTAGCCCAATATCCATCAAAATAACATCGGGTTTGTACTCGCGTACCTTTTCTATCGCCTCTTTTCCACTCTGCGCCTCCGCTACTATATTTATCTCTGGAAACTCCTCAAACAAAGATTTTAGTCCCACTCGCATTAATTTATGGTCCTCTACCATTAAAACTTTTATTTGATTAGTTTGCATATAATCCCCCCAAATTTTGTCGGAATATCGAACTTTTGAACAATTCAGAAAATTCCCCTTCCGTGTTCATAGTTTAACCTCGTTTTTTTAATAATGAATTGCATAAATAAAAATATGGGCAGATAGTCTTCTGCCCATATTAGTGTGAATGTTTATATTAGGTATAAATTAAAGTACTATTTGAGTTCCTAGCAGAACTCTGCTTCCATAAGTTCCATTTTCTATCGAATACAGTGTATAGTTCAGCATTAATCTGAGTGCTTGTCCTTTAATAAAGTAGTTAAGTCCTGCTGTATATTCAGTTCTTAGGTCGTTATTTTTGTCTGTGTTAGGGTCAAATTGATCATATCTCACAAGCGTTTGCAGCTTAGGTGTAACTCTGTATGACAAAGTTCCATTGATACCTTTTGATTTATTTGCTGTAAAGCCAGCTGCACCGTTGGAGCCATCCGCCATGCCGAATTCGGTAATAGCTTGAAATCTTTTGTAGTCATATTTAACAGCTCCGGTCATAACAGCATAGCTACTTTGAGCATTTCCTGCGTTAAAACCAGTACCCACAACCAGTTTGCCGTATTTTCCATTTGTGGCGGCAAGTGGTTTTAGCTCTACCCAACCAGCGAACTCAGGTCCTGGGAAGAAGTCTATAAAGCCTCTGCCTGAACTGTAGATACCAGTTTGGTAATCTGCCCATTTGTATTTACCCATTACTTTTGCACCTAAAGCACGAACAGAAGTATATTTCATTGATGTTTGTGAGCGATTCATGAATTGCCATACAAGCGGTGATTCGTTACCTTCAAACCCTATTGGCAACCAAGTGTTACCAACCAAGATTGTATTGTTTTTTCCGACTTTTCGAGTTACGAAGTTGTCCGCAAAAAATGTTCTCATATAGTTGTTGTCAGGGTTTCCTTTAACAGGGCTAAACATGAATTTGAATGCGGTTTTATCATCACGCATCTTTACGTGTGCTCCAAAGTCAGCAAAATAAGTATTATAGAGAGTGTTTTTGTAGTCCTCGCCACTCCATGCACCAGACATATTACCGCTGTAGTCTATCCATGGGCTTATGCTTTCAATGGGTCCTTTATCAAAAGTCATTTTAAATTTGTCGGCCATTAACCCTTTTGTTGAGAGGGCCTGTACTTCGCCATGGAGAGCTTCGTGAAGATTGTACTGTGCTTCTTCAATTTTAGTCATTTCACGACCTTCTTCGGTGGCTTCAGCTTTAAAATCCGCATTAGCATCAAAAATAACTGCAGTTAGGTCGATTTTTTTAGAACTCTTTTTCTTCTCAAGTCTAGGATCTTTCACAACCGGAGTTACCAACTCCCGAGTCGCCCCATCAGGGATTTGAATAGTTGCATCAGCGACAATTTCATTATCAGAAATGGGTGTGACTAATTCATCTGATAGTTCGTATTTCACGGTTGGCAGGGCTCGTTGGTCATCTGCGTAACAAAAATTCACGCAGGAGGTCGTTAACAAAACAGCGAGCAGAGCTCTTTTCACTACTTTTCTCATACTTTTTTCCGATCCAGCTATAATGTGATACGATTTAAGTATACCCCAATTTTTTGTTTATAGAATACTTTTGTTGTAGTATTTTGTTATTATCTGAATGACTATTTGTAAGGATTCTAGAATAAATGGATATACAAAAATCAACCCAAAAACCCAATGAAACCAAGATTAAAGCTCCGATTGTCGAAGCTCTTCAGCGTGCGATGGAAAACCCGACTTACCAATTTCATATACCCGGACACACAAAAGGGCAAGGTTGTTATCCTGAATTTAAAAAATTAATTGGCAAAAAAGCCCTCTGTATAGACACAACTGACGAATTCGACAACTTGGGAACTCTTCACCCAGCGACCGGGCCGATAAAAGAAGCCCAAGAGCTTGCGGCAAAAGCCTTCGGCGCGAAAAGAACTTTTTTCTTGCTCAACGGCTCCACGGTCGGAAACCTCGCGATAGCTATGGGTTTAACAAAAAAAGGACAAAAAATTATTGCAAACAGAAATTGCCACCGTTCGGTTCTGACCGGCATGATAATTTCCGGTGCGGATCCTATTTGGCTTATTCCAAACAAGCTCGAAGATTGGGGAATCTGGGGAAGCGTTTCTCCTCAAGCTATAGAAGCAATGCTTAAAGAAAACGACGACACAGCTATGGTCTGGATTACTAACCCAACGTACGAGGGGGTTGTCTCCGATATAAAATCAATAAGCGCAATCTGCAAAAAATACAATGTTCCGTTGGTTGTGGACGAAGCCCATGCTTGTCTGTGGACTTTCAATAAACATTTGCCGACCTCTGCACTCGAATTGGGCGCAGATGCGGTTGTTCATTCCCTACACAAAACAGGCGGAAGTATGAGCCAGAGTTCAATGTTGCACATTGGTAAAAACTCAATGTTGGACGAAGAAAATATTGAAAAAGCACTCAAACTCTTGCAGACTACAAGTCCTTCTTTGATGCTACTTGCCAGTCTTGACGGGGCGAGGGCAAATTTGGAGAGTCCTTTGGGTAAAAATCAGCTCGCCAGAGCGATTAAGAATGCAAAATTTTTGAGAACAAGAATTGATACCATGCCTAACGTTCACCAGCTCAAGCCTGATTTTGGTTACCAAAATGACATAACAAAAATTTTCATAAGAGTCGACGGTTTGTCTGGAAAAAGGTTGGAATCTATCCTTGAAATCGATTTTAAAATAGAGGTAGAATCGGCTTCAGACGTTGGATTGTTGCTTTTGTCCAATATCGGAAACAAGCGTTCAGATTTCGAATATTTGGCCGAGTGTTTGGAGAAAATTTCTCAGACTAAATACTCTGATATTTGCTATATGGAACACAAAAAACACATGCCTATGTTAACTCCAAGGATTGAAATGAGCCTTCGGGACGCTTTTTATTCTGGGAAAGAAACAATATTAAAAGCCAATGCGGTCGGAAGAATTTCAGCAGAAGTTATCGCTGAATGCCCGCCAGGGATTGCAGTTTTGCTTCCTGGAGAATTGATTTTGCCAGAGCACATGGCTTATTTAGATGAGTACGAATTTTTGGAAGTCGTTAAATAATTAAAAGTTTGAGGAAGTCGGGCAAATAAGCCCACCAATCTTTATGACGGTGGGATAGTATCAGCATCTAATAGGCGAGCGACCTTGCGACCCTGAAATAAATTCAGGGCGACGTATATTGATTGCAATTAAGTGTTTTTGAGGTGCCCTTAACTTCCTTTTTAGTTTTATGTTGTCGGGCTGGTAAGCCCTACCTAATGTGCAGAAAAACGTCAAGGCGTTAGGGTTTCACTCTGAAACCCTTGATTTGTATGATGAGTTTGCTCATCATACAAGAACCGCCCCGCGAGAGCTTGCTAGAGCAGGCCGCCGGCAGGCAAAAGAGTGTTTTCTCTTTTTGGTTACTTTTTCTCTTTTTATCGATATAAAAGAGAAAAAGTGACAGAATAAAAATATCCATGTATTTGCCTATACCAAAGTTGGTTACAACTTTGGTATAGGTTTTTGACCCCTTCAATCCTATGAAAAGATGATTTACTCTGATACTCCTTATGTTATTTTAAAGAGGTTGAGGTTACGCCATCGGGCGTACAAATTAGGTTTAAAAACATCGCCTTATTTGCTCAACGTGTTTAGAAATTTTATTAACATTAGAAAGGTCACCATGGACAAATTGAGTATAAACAACATCCCTAAAAACTTTTTTAGGAACGCTCCTCAAAAAATAGAGGCGCACCAGTCAAACCCTTTTGGGGTCAGCTTTAAAGGAAACGTTCTTACTTCAGACGTTTTTGAAACGAAAAGAGAGATTAAACAAAGCAGTAATCTGATTGAAAGAGCCTCAAGAAAAAGCAAAATGCTTTCTAGCGTTGTGGTTGGTTCAATAAACGAATTCAGTTCAGCCGTCGGGAGAAGACTTAATTCTGTTATCTCCTTCGGAAACAGAATCAGAGAAAACGTTTCAGGACTTTGGAATCAAGCAAAAAATATCGAAATAACATTTGATATGGCCAATATCGGAAACGTTCTCAAATCAAAATTATCCCAAAACATGCCCGCTATCGTTGATAAGTACAGCGTTAAAAGTTTAACAAAACTTCCGGTAGGCGACCTTGAGGAAATGTTAGTAGCAAGACTTGCAAAAATTTAAGAGGAATAGACAATGAAAAATATTAGAATAATCAGAAACATAATAAAAGCACTATCGTCTCACCAAGATGCCGCCGCTGTGGAAGTTTTGGAGAGATTAGGAACGAATTCCGACGAGGATGAAATAAGAAGGCTAACTTCAAAAGCATTGGTTGCCAGAAACACTCACGAATCTTTATCTCTTGTGATTCTTGAAAAAGGAAAAGGGATTAACGACATGAGCACAAGCGTGGCAATGAGCACGATTAACGAGCTTTTGGCACTAAAAGACAAGAGTGAAGCAATGAAGATTTTGTCTGATACTGAGGAGCTTCATTCAGAGGAAGAAATCAGAGACACAGCCCGTTCTGTGAAAACCTTGATGCTTTTTTCTTAAGAATATAAAATACATTCAAGCCTAATTGGCCATTAAATTTACCCCAAATACAAAACAGGAGGCTTTCGCCCCCTGTTTTTGTTTGCCGTTTCAAGACAAACATATTAAACGCCTATACAGTTATTCAGATACTCAATTGTGTTGAGCTTCTCCTCGTAAAGGTATTTAATAAAGTTTAAGTATGAGAAATCAAAAGAACTAACCAGAAGATTTATTTCAAACCCGTCAGCGCAAAAAGGTTCATAGTCATACACAACATAACTGTTGTATTTGCTTTTCCACTCTTTTCGCTCTATGCGGCTGTTATTTTCTTCAATTATTTCTTCAAGCCACGAAATTATATCTTTGTTGATATTTTTCAATTCCATATGCCCATACTTGTTACAGTCAGTTTGACAGTTTTCCATTAACATAATATTCACTCCCAAGTCTTGAGTACGGAATAAGCTTTTTACTCCACTGTATGAGTCAAGTGTAAATGTTTTTTCATCATAAAAAATCCCCTTTTAGGCTACATACCCATGCGATAGTTGGGTAGTATTATTTTTTATTCTCTGCAGTGTCTTATCAATGTAAGTACTTATACTTAATGGTTTTTGCTGACTTTTATTTATTTTAAAAACCCCTCATAATATAAAAGTTAAAATTAAGAAAGGAGAGGATATGACAGATTATTTAGTTCTAACAGACTTTATCCCAGGAACAAAAGCGAAGGCGCAAGAGGTAAATTCGAATTTTTCGGCTGTAAAAGATGCAATAAACGCAAAGGCTCCGGCTGAAGGGGACAGTACAAAGACTTTTAGCGTCGCTGCCGCAACCGATACAACCCATGCTGTGAGCAAAGAGCAGATGGACGAACTGGCTCAAGAGATGGCCAAAAAATTCAACGGCACTTCTGCAAGATTTTGTGCCAAATCCGGTAATGTTACTGCTGGCTTAGCCGATTTATTAAGCTATGCTGGGATGTTGGTAACCGTAATGGTTGGCGGTTCTTACCCGAATCTTGTAATTTCAAATTACAAAGGGGAGTTCAGTACACTGACTTCTATTGACACTATAAATATGACAGGAAAAACAAATGGAGTATACAATGTTTTTGTAAAATCGACGGGCGAAACTTACACGTTGGCTAACACTGTTTACAAGCAGCCTACCCGACCTACAATGGTTGATGGTGACGTTTGGTTAAACACAAGCGTTGAACCCGTGAGTGCAATAAAATACAACGGTACCGCAGATATTGAATTTTTGGAGGTTCCAGTGGGGAAAATTACAGTTGCAAATTCAGTTGTAAGTGCTGTTGAGAGCTATCCATACAACCAAAACGGTTACGATGTAAATGCCTCAACTTTTTTGAAAAGTCCTACGGTAAACGGTTGGACAAAATTCCCAAACGGATTGATTCTACAATGGGGGCAAAATAATGTTCCTGCCAACTCTAATTTAGACATAACACTGCCGATAACTTACCCAAACGCTCATCTTCAATGCGTAGCCTCAAATAGTAATGATATATCTATAGGCTACACACATACCGGTGGGGCATGTTTCCCAGTTAGCACTTCGCAAATACGTTTATTGAACATTGAGGATAATGGTTCATGGCTTTTGCGTTGGTTCTCAATAGGTTATTAGAAAGGAAAAAGATGAAATACTACAATTCAGATACAAAAGGATTTTATGAAAATCAAATTAACGGGTCAATTGAAATTACGGACGAATATTACCAGGAACTTTTGAACAAGCAGTCTCAAGGTGGTACCATTCAGGCGATAGAAGGGCAAGTGTTTTGCGTTATGCCAACCGAGGAACAAATTGCACAGGAGCAAAAGAAGATTAAGAAGGCTCGTATGCAATCTCAAATAGCAGAACTCGACATAAAAAGAATACGGGCTGTTGCGGAGCCTGAATTAAAAGACAGCGAGCAAACTTGGCTGGAATATTACACGTTACAAATACAAGAATTAAGAACACAGATAACAGAACTATAGAAGGAGGCAATATGGGATTTTACGATGAAATAAAAGATGAAACAAAAGAGGCACTTATAGAGACAAATCCGGCACTTGCAACGGCAATAGCTACGGCATTAATTGCGGCAACCGGCAACGTCAAAGTGACGCAATCCACGGGAGATTTAATCAGAAAAATGGACGATTCAGGGACATATATCTATGTAGGTTTAGCTGTTCCGCAAAGTTTAACAAGCGGTTCAGTTTGGCAAATTAAAAGAATTGACACCCTCGGCAATGTTCTTTTCGCCGGCGGGGTCGCTACGTTTACACAAATTTGGGATAATCGCACATCCCTCAGCTATTCGTAAGGGGGGTTTATGAAAATAAAAGTTGATAAAATAACCGGCGAAATCAGGGAGTCTGACGTTTTAGACAAACTTGGCGGCAACACAGTTGTTTCCGACGATTTTTCCGTTGCTAATAACGAATGGATAAAAGCTGGCTCTTATGTAACTACAACGCCAGCATTTGTTTCGGGTAAGTTGAAAATTAACAGTGCTGGCGCACCGAGTTCTCTGTTATGCTCTTATATTCAAAGAAACACAATCGCAAGAAACTTCATAATGAGCGTTGATATGTGTAGCGGAGCAAGAGACGTCGGCACATATTGGTCAAGAGCGAGAAAACATTTTAGGGAATCCTCTCAGGGTAATTATTTCAATTCATATATAAATTCTGACGGAACCTTTAACCTTCAAAAAGTAGCAAGTAGTGCAGCTACTGCAGTTACTTCTGGTGCCATCCCTAATCACTCTTTTGACAAGACTTACAGAGTAGTTACAAAAGCTTTCGAAAACTTTATATCCTCCAATTTGTATGAAAACGGAAGGGTTTTAGTAAACTTAGAGGCGGTAAATTCTGATTTTGCAGCCTCCACAGGTAAATTGAACGGATTGGGAAGTGGGGATACTCCGCTTTATGATAACTTCACTTTTGAAAAACTAGACAACTTCTTAAACATAGTTTTCTTGGGTGACTCAAACACGCTCCAAAGCGGAATAACAAAAGGCTACAACACAACAGACGAATTGAGAATGACGTGCCAAAACCTTCCTGTTGGTATCTTTAACAAAGGAGTATCTGGAGACAGAATAACAAATGTTTCAGCAAGGGTCACAGCTGATGTAACGGGAAATAAAGTCAGCAAAGCGAGAAATATTTGCGTGTTGCAAATAGGGACAAACAACGTTTATGATGGTGCGAGCGCAGCCACAATTATGACCGCATTGGAATCTCTTTACGATACAGTATTGGCAACAGGGTTTGAAATATGGGCAGTCACAGTTCCTCCTAGAACTGATAACCCTTCACTTAATAGCGTAATCAACGATTTAAATACGCTTATTAAAAAATCAGCCAAGCCTACAAAAATCATAGATTTGTACTCATCTTTAATTAGCCCGTCAAGTGAAAGCGCAGTTTTAAGCGGAATGCTGAGAGCCGACAATTTGCACTTAGACATCCCCGCAGCGAAGATATTTGCTGACAAAGTAAAAGCAGAAATTTTAAAAGTTTACGCCTCTCAAGATGTTTTTTCACTCGCCTGTGAGGACATAAAAGTGAGAAATATTGCTTCTAAATCTGCCCACCCAACGAGCTATAAACCAGTGTTTCAAGACACTACAACTAAAGAGCTGTATATTTATACCGGGGCTTAGGAGCGAGTATAAAATAAAAACATATATTAAAGCCCTATTGTCTTTCAGTAGGGTTTTTTCTATAATTAAATATAGAAGGCTGGCTAAATAAGATTTGAAAGCCAATCTCCAAAATAAAGGATATACGACAATGGCCATAGGGGTAGACATAGAAGATATTAAACGGTTTGTGGATAAACCGCAAAAATTCCTCGACAGAGTTTACACAAAAAGCGAACAGGATTACTGTCTTTCAAAAAAATTGCCGGCTAAACACCTCGCGGTGAGGTTTTGCGCAAAAGAGGCTACTTTAAAAGCCTTGAGTGGCTTAAATATAGCCCACCCACCGCTTAACCAGATAGAAATTTACCATAACGAAAACAAATTCCCCCAAATAAGATTGTTAAATAACGAGGAAAATAAATTGACTTTTCAGGTCAGTTTGTCGCATGATAGAACCAAGGCAATAGCTTTTGTGGTTGTCGATGCAAATTAAATGCTATAATATAAACTGGGAGTAAAGATGCCATTTGAATTTGAAAAATTGGAGATAGATGGAGTAATTTTGGTTAAGCCAAATGTTTTTGGCGACAACAGGGGGTTTTTCATGGAAAGCTACAAAAAATCCGAGTTTGTCCAAAATGGTATTGATTCTGATTTTGTTCAAGATAACCTCTCAAAATCAACTAAAGGCGTCTTGAGAGGGCTTCACTACCAGGCTTTACCTGTGCCCCAGTCTAAATTGATAAGATGCTCAAAAGGCAAAATCTACGACGTTGTGGTGGATTTGAGAAAAAATTCTGAAACTTTCGGTAAATGGCTTAAAGTAGAGCTTTCAGAAGAAAACAAGCACATGCTTTTTATCCCACAGGGATTCGCCCACGGGTTTGTAGTCTTATCCGACGAAGCAGAGTTGCTATACAAAACCGATACTGAGTTTTCGCCAGAGCACGACAGAGGTTTGTTGTGGAATGACGAAGCGGTAAATGTTCACTGGGAATTGGATAAAATTCTTGGTTTCGAACCTATTTTGAGCGAAAAAGACAAAAAACAACCAAGATTAAATGAATTAAATAAAGAGGAATTATTATGAGCCAAAAAATGCTAGTTACGGGCGGAGCGGGATTTATAGGAAACTGTTTTGTCAGACACATATTGAACAAGTATCCGGATTACAAAGTTATCAACCTTGACTGCTTGACTTACGCTGGCAACATCGAAAATCTTTCTGATGTGGAAAATAATCCCAATTACCAATTTGTAAAAGGAAATATTTGCGACAGAAAACTTGTTAAAGATTTGGTTTCTCAAGTGGATATGGTGGTGAATTTTGCAGCCGAAAGCCACGTTGACAGAAGCATAACTGGGCCAGAAATTTTCATCGAAACGAACGTGCAAGGAACTTTGAATTTACTCCAAGCAAGCAAAGAACTGGGCGTTGACAGATACTTGCAGGTTTCGACAGACGAAGTTTACGGCTCGCTTGGAAAAACGGGTTATTTCTACGAAACGACCCCGATTCAACCGAATTCACCTTATTCTGCCTCAAAAGCGAGCGCTGATTTGTTGGTGAGAGCTTACTTTGAAACTTACAAAATGCCTGTTTTGACCACTCGTTGTTCCAACAATTATGGGCCTTACCAGTATCCTGAAAAATTAATCCCGTTCTTTATTTCCCAGCTTTTGCACGGCGAAAAAGTCCCAGTTTACGGTGATGGTTTGAATGTTCGCGACTGGTTGTACGTTTACGACCACTGCTCAGCGATTGACACTGTTCTACACAAAGGGACTGTCGGCGAAGTTTACAATATCGGCGGGCATAACGAAAAAACGAACATGGAGATTACCAACATCATTCTTGATGCGATGGGCAAAGACGAAAGTTCGATTCGGTACGTAGAAGACAGACTAGGCCACGACAAAAGATACGCCATCGACAACGAAAAAATCCAAACCCAGCTTGGATGGGAGCCGTCTTTGACTTTTGAAGAAGGAATAAAACTCACAATAAATTGGTATTTGAACAACCAAGAATGGATGAGGTCAATCGAAACAAAAAAGGCAAGTTTAGTTTAAAATCTAAAAAGTAGGGTGGGCAGACGCCCGAAAGCAAAAAGCGACAAAGTAGGGTGCATTTATGCACCAACATATGACAAGACGAGGCAGAATGAAAATATTAGTAACAGGGGCAAACGGGATGCTTGGGCAAGATTTATGCCCGATATTGGAAGATGAAGATTATGATGTTGTAGAAACTGACGTCGACACGCTCGATATTACAAATTTGGAACAGGTAAAAGAAGTTTTAACTTTAGAAAAACCGGATTACGTCATTCACTGTGCGGCTTACACGAATGTAGACGGAGCCGAGGCTGATTTGATTACGGCCACTCGAATAAATGTAAAAGGGACGGAAAATCTCGCCAAGGTCTGCGGCGAAAACGGCATCGTTATGATTTACATCTCAACCGATTACGTTTTTGACGGCACAAAAAAAGAGGCTTATCAGTCTGATGACCAGACAAACCCAATAAATAACTACGGTTTGACCAAGTTGAAAGGCGAAGAAGCTGTCAAAAAATACTGCAAAAATTATTATATCGCAAGAACAAGCTGGCTTTACGGCCACCACGGCAAAAATTTTGTCGAAACTATGATTTCGCTTGCCGAAAAAAACGGCCCAATGGCTGAATTAAAAGTGGTGGACGACCAAATAGGCTGCCCGACCTGGACAGTCGAACTTTCTACGGTAATAGCAGAAATAATCGAGGAAGAACCGGATTACGGAGTTTACCACATTTGCGGAAGCGGAGAAACATCTTGGTACGGGTTTGCAAAAGAGATTTTCAACCAAATGGGACTGACGGTCAACTTGATTCCGTGCAAGACCGAAGAATTTCCAAGACCGGCAAAACGTCCGCAGCACAGCTCGATGGACAATCAAAAGGTTTGCAGAGACTGGAAACTCGCTTTGAAAGATTATTTAGGGCTAAGAGAAGATTAGAAGAGTCAAAAGTAGTAAAACCGGTTGGGTTTTCCAACCCCACAACACAAAGTAAAGAAGTAGGTCGTGCATATTTGCCCGACAACATAAAGGAGATAACATGAAGGGAATAGTACTGGCGGGCGGAGCGGGAACGAGATTGTATCCTACAACCATGGTGGTTTCAAAACAGTTGTTGCCGATTTACGACAAACCGATGATTTATCACCCGATTTCGGTGTTGATGTTGGCTGGAATCAGAGAAATTCTGATAATTTCTACCCCTCAGGATTTGCCGAATTTCAAAAAACTTTTGGGCACCGGAGAGCAATTCGGAGTTGAATTCTCCTATGTGGAACAACCAAGCCCAGACGGACTGGCTCAGGCGTTTATTCTTGGCGCGGATTTTATAGGCAAAGAAAGCGTTGCGCTGGTTTTGGGCGATAATATATTTTACGGACAGGGATTCTCAAGCACCCTTCAGCATATTGTAGAAAATACCGAAACCGAAGGCGGAGCAACAGTATTTGGCTATGGGGTGAAAGATCCTCACAGATTTGGTGTGGTTGATTTTGACGAGAACGGAAAAGCACTTTCAATCGAGGAAAAACCCAAAAACCCAAAATCGAATTACGCTGTTACCGGACTTTACTTCTACGATAACAAAGTGGTTGAGTACGCAAAAAATCTTGAGCCGTCGCCAAGGGGTGAACTTGAAATTACCGACTTGAACAATGTTTATTTAAAAAAGGGCGACTTGAAAGTCGAAAGGCTTGGGCGCGGTTTCGCTTGGCTTGATACTGGAACTCACGATTCGCTTTTGCAGGCTAGCCAATATGTTCAGACGATTGAAGAAAACCAAGGGGTTAAAATTGCCTGCTTGGAAGAAGTTGCTTATTTGATGAAGTTTTTGAGCAAAGAGGATTTGAAAAAACAGACCGAAAAATACAAAAACAACGAGTATTATCAGTACATCGCAAGAATAGTGCAGTAGTGAAGGGTGCGACGTGGAAAGTAAAGTAGGGTGGGGTTCCCACCCCACCGACAAAGATTTGAAGGGTTTAAAACACCTTCTAGAAGAAAAAAAATGCTTTAAGTTAATTTGCGGAGCAGGTAACGAGAATTTGGAAGAAGTGGAAAAACTTGTTGCGCTTTATTCCAAGGCGGGAGTCCATTTTTTCGATTTGTCTGCAAGCCAAAATGTTTTAAACGCGGCAAAAAAAGGGCTAGATTTTTCCGTGCCGAAAGACCAACAGCAAGGTTATCATTTTTGCGTAAGCGTCGGGATTCAGGGCGAGCCGCACTTAAATAAGGCAAAAATAAACAAAAAAAAATGCCATGAGTGTAAAAAATGTATGAAAATTTGTCCTCAAGAAGCGGTAGCCGTGTGTGAAGGCTTGAAATGTCACGCAGGATTGCGTGACAGTGAAGAGCCGAAACCGTTCGATAGCGACGTAGGACTACAGGCAGAATGCCGAAGCCCACAGGAGCAGGACGCTATCTGTAAGAAATTCAAAATCCACGAAGAAAAATGCATTGGGTGTTTGAGGTGTTTAAAAGTTTGCAAACATGGTGCGATTGAAATTTACCAAAAAAATAAACCGATAGATGAAATTTTAGACCCGCTCTTCTCCCTTAACCCCACTCCCTTCAGTTGTCTAGAGCTCCACGCCTCTGGCGATGACGAGGATGACGTGAACCAGCGTTGGAACTATTTAAACAAAAATTTCGACGGGATGCTGAGCGTTTGTATAGATAGGTCAAAACTCGGCAATGAGGCAATTTTAAAAAGAATTAAAAACATGATAAAAGACAGAAAGCCCTATTCAACGATAATTCAGGCCGATGGGGCGCCGATGTCTGGCGGGGAAGACGATTTCAAAACCACTTTGCAGGCGGTTTCAATGGCGGAAATATTTCAGGACGCGAATTTGCCTGTCTATATTTTGCTTTCGGGCGGAACAAACTCAAAATCCACCAAGCTTGCAAGCCTCTGCGGAATAGAAGCGCACGGTGTTTCAATAGGTTCTTACGCCAGAAAAATAGTCAAAAAATACATCGAAAGAGAAGATTTTTTACAGAACGAAACCGTTTTCAACGAAGCGTTGGAAATCGCCAGAGAACTGGTCGAAAGGTCGCTGAAAAATTTGAATGTTTCCTGTTAGGTATTTTTTTGCTGTCGGGCGGGTATGCCAGACCTAAGACCGAGTTGCAAAGTAGGTTGGGCTTACTAGCCCAACAACAGAAAGACATCTTAAATATTAGTAGTAAATTTCCATCTCGCACTTGTCGCAGTTGAATTTGAGTGGATATTTTTTGCCTTTTTCGTCAATCAAGTGAAGCTCTTTGTTGGAATTACACATGCCAAAAGAGTACTTCAGGCAGTGTTTGGTGGTCATAGCTTTTTTGCCGTGTTTTACATTTCCCCAGAAACCTCCACCCAGTCCTTCGCTCTCGAGTGCCATTTCAGTCACTTCACAACCGTGGTCTTGGTAGAATTTTTTGGCGCACTGGTTCAACACATTTGCACTGTAGTCGATTTCCTTTTGTGGGTAGTTTTGAGATTCTGAAGCCATTTCAGGGCGACTTTTTTGTTTGTAATTTTTTAAACGCTCTAGCGTTAATTTTTCTAACAGCTCGCGTCTTAGCTCGTTTATTTTTGAAATAGGCAAAAACGGGATTTTGTCGGTATTTATTTGTACGTTATTAATCAAAAAGTCGCTTTCACCTGATTTTTTGAGCTGGGTTTGGATGTTTTCCACCATTTTTTCTTCGTTTTGTGCAAATTCTTCAAATTTGTAGGAAATTTCAACCGAATTGTTGTCTTGGTCAACAATTTTTATATTTTTTTTGTCGAAAGTTATGTCGGCAGAAATTTTTCTGCTAGTCTTGGAGTTTTTTAATATTTTTTCAAACTCGCTGTCCACGTTTCGGTAAATCTCAGTTCCCACAGCGATTCCATCAATTTTGTTCGGGTAAATTCTCTGCGTTCTGTTTGGGGTTTGGTCAACTGCGTTGAAAGGGATTTCGATTTCTTTAACTTCTTCAACCCTGTTCACTAAGCAGCCTGAAAGTTCGCCTTTGACGTGGAAGCATAAACCGTCCTGAGCGGCCGTTTCTAATGCGGTATCGGCGAATTTTACCTCGAAATAATTCCCACTTATTTTTATGACTTTTCCGATGAATTCACCCATCGATTTTGGGCTTAAAAATGAATAACACTCCCCTCTTTTTTCAAGGAAGTAATCTGTAAATCCACGGTTGAAGCTCTTTTCAAGTTTTGGCTCAAAGTCGAGAATGATGTCGCCCGACGAAGTTTTTCTAAGTATAGGGTTTTCTTCGGCAAGTTCGTCGATTAATTTTCTGTAGTAGCCCACCACATTTTTCACGTAATTTTCATCTTTTAATCTTCCCTCGATTTTAAAGGAAGTTACTCCGGCTTCGGCCAGTGATTTCAAGTGGTTTGAGGCGTTAAAATCTTTTAAATTCAATAAATATTGGTCTTTTGCGATAAAATTTCCGTCTTCATCCACGAGAGAGTATTTTTTACGGCAAGGTTGTGCGCATTCGCCCCTGTTTGCTGAGCGGCCGCCGATTAAGGAACTTAAATAGCACTGTCCGCTGTAAGAAACGCACAAGGCTCCATGGATAAAAGTTTCTAATTCAACATTCGTCTCTTTTTTGATTTCTTTAATCTGGTCGATTGAAAGTTCGCGGGCTAAAATCACCCTTGTAAAACCAACACTTTCAAGGAATTTAACTTTTTCTACTGTCCTGTTGTCACACTGGGTGCTGGCGTGGAGGGACAATGGCATGACTTGAGGGAGATTGCTTTGGTGTGAATCACCTGTTTTTACACATAATTCAATGTCTCGCAATGACGTAACTAGCCCCATGTCTTGGACAATAATCGCGTCGACCCCTATTTTGTAGAGGTCTTCAACCAGTTTTTTTGCCGTTAAGATTTCATCGTCGATTAAAATAGTGTTGATGGTGACATACACTTTGACGTTGAATTTGTGGGCGTAGCGTACTATTTCCTCGATGTCTTCAAAAGAGTTTGGTGCGTTTTTTCTCGCCCCGAAGCTGGACGCTCCGATGTAAATTGCATCCGCCCCGAAATCTATCGCTGCAATTGCACAATTTTTATCTTTTGCCGGTGCTAATAATTCTATCATAACTTCCTTCTGTTTCTGGTGTAGAAAACTGCACCCAATGTTTGGTTAATATTTATCATATGTCTAATAGAATTTTATCACAAACCATCGACTGAAACGACTGAAGGTCTTAACCTTTAGTCAAGAATATTTTCTGAGAACCTTAAAAAAAGAGCGGACTTACTTGTAAATCTGCTCTTTTTTCAACAATTGTTATTTTAATTTTTACTTATTATCCAACGCATCAACGCCCGGAAGCACTTTGCCTTCGATAAATTCTAAGCTGGCTCCGCCGCCTGTTGAGATGTGGGTGAATGAAGCTTCGTCAAGTTTGTATTTTTTGACAGCAGCCACTGTGTCTCCGCCGCCAAGGACAGATACCGCACCGTTTTTGGTAGATTCTTGTACCGCAAGAGCAACCGCTTTTGTGCCTTCTGTGAAAACGTCCATTTCAAACGCTCCTACTGGACCGTTCCAAAGGATTGTTTTTGATGCCAAAATTACTTTGGCAAATTTTGCTCTGGTTTTTTCGCCTGCGTCAACACCTTCCCATCCGTCTGGGATTTCGTTGGCGTCAACTACTTTTATGTTAGCCGTTGGTGAGAAATCGTCGGCTATTAAAACGTCGTCGGTCATTACAAGAGTAACGCCTTTTGCTTTTGCTTTTGCAACGATTGCTTTTGCCGTTTCGATTTGGTCGTCTTCACAGATTGAGTTGCCGACGCTGAAGCCGTTAGCTTTAACAAACGTGTAAGTCATTCCGCCGCCGATTATTATGTTGTCAACTTTGTCGATTAAGTTTTCCAAAACGCCGATTTTTGTTGAAACTTTCGCTCCGCCAACAATCGCTGTGAAAGGTCTTTGAGGGTTGTTTAATGCTCCGCCTAAGCATTCAAGTTCTTTTTCCATCAAAAGTCCTGACACTGCTGGTTTAAGAATGTGGGCAACGCCTGTAGTTGAAGCGTGCTCTCTATGAGCTGCTCCGAAAGCGTCGTTAACATAGAAATCAGCCAAATCAGCAAGTTTTTGAGCGAATTCTGGGCTGTTTTCTGTTTCTTCTTTGTAAAAACGAATGTTTTCTAATAGTGCAACTTGGCCTTCTTTTAATGTTGCGATTGCTTCTTTGGCCGTGTCGCCGATGCAATCATTTACAAATACAACTTCCTCGCCGAGGATTTCAGACATTTTTTTAGCAACAGGTAAGAGTGTGAAATCCATGTTTTTTTCGCCCTTTGGTCTTCCAAGGTGAGCCATCAAAACTATTTTAGCACCTTTTTCCTGTAAAAATCTTACAGTTGGAACAATCGCTTGAATTCTTGTGTCGTCCGTTACGTTTTTATCGGCGTCCAAAGGAACGTTCACGTCTACTCTGACAAGAGCAACTTTGCCTTTGATGTCGCCTAAATCTCTAACTGATTTTTTCATATTCTCTCCTTTATAATTATTACTGAAACATAACAAAATTTATAAATTTCTCGTCATCCTGAACTTGTTTCAGGATCTATCAGGCTTAGTAAGCTGGTAAGATGCTGAAATAAATTCAGCATGACATGGGGAATTAGAAAATTTTGATAAATAAATTCCTCGCAAAATATATTTTACAATATAAATAAATTAAGTAAAGAGGGAGTGAGAAAAATCACGATTTATTCGTCGTCCAAGCGAATAGCGCAGCTGATTTTTGTTCCTGGGAATTCTTTGTTTTCCACGTTTACAGGTGATTCTATGGTGAAAGAGCCACCCATGTTTTTCAGTATTTTATAAACTCTCTGGAGTCCGTATCCGGTTCCTTCGATACCAGATATTACAGCGTTCAAGGCGCGTTTTCCTTCAACTACTTTTTCCTGTTCCTCTTTTGGTATTCCTATCCCGTCGTCTTTCACCGAAAAGACCAAATACGGCTGATTATTTTTTCTTGTTTTTTCAAATTGTACAATAATGTCGCTGTCTTCTGGGGAATACTTGGCCGAATTCTGGATTAAATTTGAAAACATAGTGTATAGAGTGTAATTATTTACTCTTCCTTCGTCGCCGTTTATTCCGTTAGGGTAGCTTTTTATAATGTCCTCGCCGATTACTTTGATTTTAATGTTCTTGCTTTTGGTCTTTTCCTCTGCAGAGTCAAGAGCCAGCTGAAAGACCTCATTTGGAGACATTGTATTTTTATCCAGACCCTTCTCTAAAAAAAATTCATATCTTTTTATTGTATTCAAAGACCTATCAAAAGTATATTTGCAAAGTTCGTTATATTTATTATTTGATATTGGCTCGGGTTCGCCTTTTTTTTCTCTTGCCATTATGCGGTAAATATTGCCATACAGCTCTATAAATGGGTTTATAATTTCATGGATTCTATCTCCGACAAAATGATAACTTTCTTTCTCGAACTTTTCATAACTATCAGGTTCTTTGCCATCAACAATTACCCTGAATGATTTTAAACATTTGTCGGTCAATTTAATTTTCTTGTCCATATCGTCCGTGCTTGCAATTTCTTCATATGATTTTGCAAACATGTCCTCAACATCTTTCACCGAGATATGCAGATTTATATCGTCATCTTTTCCCTTGAATGAAACTGTTTTCTGGCTGAGTTGAAAAACGTCCGCTTTTTGCTCAAAGTTCGGTCTGCTCTGGTAATTGGCTGAGGGTTTATTCTGTTTGTAATTAGGGGTTTTTATCGAATTTATTGAAATCATTTGTTGCCTTTGGTTGTGTGGTTAACAGCTTAAAAACTGAACAAAATATTTTTTGCTATTAATATTAATTTTTTTTTACATATGCGGAAAATAAAAACGTTTTAGGTTAAAATATTTAGTATATATTATTAAGTGAGAAATTGGATGGCATTGGTGAGCACGGATTTTCAATTAACGGATTATAATTTTTATTCTAGAGGGCAAGATATGGAGTTGATAACCATCATTGTCGAGTCTCTCAAACAGATTATTGAAGACGACAAAAAAGAAAAACAGCCGCTTTTTATAAAAACCTCTGACAATTTTATAATGAATTTTGCAAGACAGGTTGTGCAAGACAAGTCCAAAACTTTTCTAATCGGAATAGCCGGCGAATCGGCTTCCGGCAAGACAACTTTCGTTGATAATACGGTAAAAGCCTGTATTAAAGAGAAAAAAGAAGGTATTTACACGGTAATAAGTTGCGATGACTACTTCAAAGATACGTCTAAAGAATTAATTGACGCGGGAAGTTACGAAGCACTTTTCAGAACAGGTTTCAGCTTCGACACCCCAAGCGTTGTGAATTTGGATTTAATGAAAGAGCATTTAATCGACCTTAAAAACGGTAAAACTGTTTTGTCTCCAAATTACGATTTTGTAACCTGTGTTTCCACTCCAAACGGCGAAATTAAAAAGCCGGCAAAAGTTATTTTGAACGAAGGCTTGTACGTTTTGAACAAAGGTCTAAGAGAAATTATGGACGTGAAGGTCTATGTTTTCACCCCACTTGACGTTCTAAAAGACAGATGGTACAAGAGAGCCGCTATCAGAGGCAAAACAGGAACCGCTGCCGACCTGCAATTTAAGGATGTCAATATGACAGCCCAAGATTACATCCGCCCTTCTATGATGGAAGCAGATGTTGTTATAAACGGCCTTGTTGCTGTTGATTATATAGAAGTTATAACCGACAAAATTTTCAGCGCAATCGCGCTTGCTTGCGAAGGTTAAGGATAAAAAGCGTTACACCAAGCCCTCAGGAGAAGAGTAATCTTACGCCTAAAACCCTTCAACTTTTTGATTGCAACTTGGTATTACCGTGAGCCAAAATTAGAATATGCTTGATTTTTAAAAAAAAGATGGTATTCTTTTTTATATAGTTTATAATATTAAAAAAGTGTACCTTTGGAATCAAGAATTTTAATTAAGTCGTTAGTTGGTCAAGTAGTTTAATTTAAAGATCGGAGAGTTTATGGAACAAACTTCGTTGTTACAGGTAGCCGTTGCTGAAAAGCGCGAGGGCAAGCACCTCATATTCCAGCTGGAAGAAAGAGGATACGGAATTCCTATTCTTACCGTCAATGAGATTATTGGAATAATGAATATTACTCCTATCCCTAAAGCCCCAAGCTTTATTAAAGGGATTATCAACCTGAGAGGCAAAATCATTCCTGTTATGGATTTGAGGTTGAAATTCGGCATGCCTGAAAAAGCATACGATGAACAGACATGTATCATAATTGTTAATGTTACCTTTGACAACACCGTAAAACAGATAGGCGTAGTTGTTGATATTGTGTCTGAGGTTGTAGATATTCCGGCTTCTGAAATCGAACCGGCTCCAAAATACGGCACTCAGCGGGAAGAGGATTTCCTAAACGGAATAGGAAAAGTAAAAAACAGTGTCGTGATGCTTTTGGATATAGAAAAAGTCATCTATTCGGAAGAAATAGTTAAGTTATTAGCTGAAAAAAAAGATAGTATTAAAAATACAGAAAAAGGAGTGTAAAATGGATTGGATTAAAAATTTAAAGATTGCCCAGAAATTGTATGTGCTGATTGCTTTAGGCGTAGTTTTTGTTGCAGTCGTGGCCATTGTTGGCTTCGTTTTCGTAAAAAAAGGTGCAGACGATATGACGACAATGTATAAAGATAGAGTTCTTCCTATAACATGGTTTTCCAGTATAAAAGAAAATATAGACACAGTGAGTACGGATGTCTTGAATATGACGCTTACTACTAATCTGGGAGTAAAACAAGAATTCAAAAATGATATATTGAAAAGAAGAGCACAGAACAACGAACTTTTTGCCAAATATGAAGCCACAAAACTGGACTCTTATGAAGTAGAAGAGTTAAAAAAATATAAAGAAGAAATAGTCAAATACAGCGCTGTGTTCTCAAAATCAATTGCTTTGGCAATGGCCAACAAAAATAAAGAGGCTCAGGAATATTTCAATTCCAACCAAGCTACAATCGAAAATTTAGAAAAAATCGTCGGCGGTTTGTCTGATTACAATACAAAAGTTGCGGATGAAATCAATCAACAAAATGATAAAGATGCGGCCACTGCAAATGTTATTCTTTCAACGGTTTCACTTTTGGCACTCGGTTTGCTAATATTATTAGGGACAATGATATCCAATATGATAACAGGCCCTATTAAATTCGCTATTTCTAGCTTAACAGACGGTACTGACGAAGTATCGGCGGCGTCTTCTCAAGTTGCGGCAGCAAGCCAACAACTGGCAGAAGGTACGTCCGAACAGGCTGCGGCGGTTCAGGAAACTTCTTCTACATTAGAAGAAACCTCATCTATGGTTCACCAAAACAGAGAGAACACGCAACAGGCGGCTGTTTTGGCAAGACAGGCAAACCAGTACGCTCAAAAGAGCAACACTGAGATGGGTAATATGATGACTTCAATGCAAGAATTGAAAAATTCAAGCAACGAAATCGCAAAAATAATCAGAGTAATCGATGATATCGCCTTCCAAACAAACATTCTTTCCTTAAACGCTGCTGTTGAAGCCGCGCGCGCGGGAGATGCGGGAAAAGGGTTTGCGGTAGTAGCAGAAGAAGTAAGAAACCTAGCTCAAAGAAGCGCACAAGCGGCAAAAGACACAGCTGTTATTATCGAAAGCAACATCAGTTTGTCTGATAACGGCGTTGATATTGCAAAACATGTTCAAGAATCGGTTGAGTCAATCGAAGAACAGGCAAAAAAAGTAAGCGAGTTGCTTGACGAGATTTCCGTGGCGACAAACGAACAGGCTCAAGGGGTTGAACAAATCAGCAAAGCCGTCTCTCAGATGGAAGTCGTGCTTGGAACCAACGCACAGACTGCAGAAGAGGCAGCGGCTGCATCTCGAACTCTTGAAGACCAAGCAATTAACGTTAAGGAAATCGTGAATACTCTTATAGTACTTGTCGACGGAGCGGAAGCTGTTCACCAACAAGCGCAACGCCAAATGGCAGGCAGATCTCAAAAATACCTTGGAGGGTCACACAATTCCCAGTCAAGACGTCAGAGTGAAAGAGTCTCATCAAGTAGCAACTTGAAAATAGGAAAAAAATCCGTATCTCCGGAATCAATAATTCCGTTGGGAGATTTCTGATAAGGAATAAAAAGTAGGGTGTGTCATGACGCACCGTCATAAAACTGAAGCTTACAGGGGTTTCCGATTTGGAGCCCCTGTTTTTTGTTTTATTTTTGAACTTTAACTTTCAACAATTTTAAAATTTCCCCAACAATGCGTTTTTCTAAATTGACGGAAAAGTAGTTGTTGATTTCTTTTATGAAGTAGCAAGGGCTCGTGACGTTTATTTCTATTATCTGTTCGTCGATAACGTCCAACCCCGCCATAGAAATCCCCATGGAGTTTAGTTTTTCGGCAACTTTTTTGAACTTGATTTTCTCGCCCGCCGTCAAGGTGGCTTTTTTTATAAATTCGTCGCTGTGGGTGTTGAATTTAAAGTCATCACTTGTAGAAAGCTTTATAACGCACTCTTCCAAGACTTCGCCTGCCAAAATCAATACCCTTTTATCCCCGTATTTGACGTTTGAAATGTATTTTTGGACCATAATCAGCGTGGTCTGGTCGTTGGTCATGGAATTTATTATCGCGATGGTGTTTTTATCTCCGTCTTTGAGGTAAAGTATTCCCGCCCCAAAGCACCTGTTTAAAGGTTTGAGGATGATTTCCCCGTTTTCTTTCAAGAAAGAAATTATCTCGGCTTTGTTTGCTGTTACTATATTTTTTGGCATAAATTCGTGGAACAAATTTGCGTGGAGCTTCTCGTTGAAATCCCGTATCGACTTGGTGTCGTTGACAACTACTGTTTTCGATTTGTCGACAAAATCAAAAATGTAGGTCGCGTTTATGTAGTCCAAATCCACCGGAGGATCTGGCCTGAACATCACTAGGTCAAAAGTTTCTATTTCTGCGTCAACCAGCTCTTTTTCAAGGAAAATATTTTCATCCTTGATGAACGAATTGAAGCACTTGCAACAGGCAAGGGAATTTTGTAGACTGAGTTTATCTATGGTGGTTACAAAAACCTCTTGGCCAGTCTGCAAAAGCTCTTTGATTAGCCAAAAGTTGGTCACAAGGTTGTTGAACTCAAAGTATTTCAACTCAATTCTGTCGATTACGAATAATATTTTACTGTTCATTAGACCTCTTGGTAAAGGCGAGCCACAAGTCTACTTTTATGAATGACGTCGCCCTGAATTTATTTCAGGGTCGCATAGGCGACCGCTTTGGCGATGCTGAAATAAATTCAGCATGACGTAAATAGAGTTTTTGTGTACTTGTCTCTTATGTGGCCATTCTACCACTAAAAAAATTTTCAACAATATTCTGTTGGGTAAAATATTATTTGTAAATTAAAAAAGTGGATTAAACTTCTAAAAAAAGTCTCTGTCCGACGATATTCGCTTTTCCATTGTGATAGCCTGCAAAGTAGCCACCTTTGACCGGATTGTTTTTAGCGTAAGAGGCAAAAGAAGGGGTTCCGCTTGGCGCAACAAATGGGTTAGCAAAAGGGTTTGAGGATATTCTGGTAACGGCTGTGCTCTTCTGCACCGTTTTTGTGGTGAGAGCCCTCGACAACATACTTACAATATTTGCTACCATATTTATCCTTTCGTTCCGATATAGTTATAGTTTAATGATTTATTTTAACAAGTCATGTACATTATACGGTCAAAACCCTCGAATGTTAATATTTCTTAACTAAATATCGTATGTTTTGTGTAGATGATTTGTAGTACAATCAAGTTATGGATGAAAAAGCTGGAAAAAATATTTTAATTGTAGGAGATTCCGCCAATGAATACTCAATTGCCCATAAACTATCACTTTTAGACGAGGTTCAACAGGTTTTTGTTGCACCCGGAAACGGCGCGATGCAAGATTTTTGCACTGTGGTTGACATAAGAGAGGACAGCGTCGAAGAGCTGCTTGAATTCGCTCTTGAAAACGATATTGAACTCACGATTGCCTCGGGCGAAAAGGCCATAAAGGCTGATATAGCATCCTTTTTTAACCAACACAACCAAAAGGTTTTTGCTCCAACTGGTTCGAGCGCTCACATTTGCACCAGCAAGGTTGCAGGCAGAAAATTTATGTACAAAAACAGAATGCCTTGCCCGAGATTCGCTGTTTTCGACAAACCCAATTTGGCAATCGACCACGCCAAAAATTCAAGAATGCCGATAGTGGTCAAAACCGACGAACACCAAGGGGATAGAGGAACAATGGTTTGCGCTTCCTTGTCAATCGCCCAAGCTTTTATCGAAGAACTTTTCGACCAAGGAGAAAAAAGAGTAATCATAGATGAGTTCGTTTTGGGCCATGAGTTTTCGTTTTACGTGATAACAGACGGCTACCACACTTTTCCTTTGGGAACGGCTGCGACTTACAAATACGCAATGGACGGCAATGGCGGACTGATAACTTCTGGAATGGGTGCGTTTGTGCCTGATTACAAGGTTTCAAACCAGCTCGAAAACAAAATTTTGCAGCAGATAATTTATCCGACCCTTAACTCTCTCGAGAGAAATCATACCCCGTACGTTGGGATTTTTGGAGTGGATTGCGTTTTGACCCCGAGCGAACAGCTTTTTGCGCTCGAATTTAATTCGTTCATGCAGGCACCGGAGAGTCAGGGGATTTTGGAATTGGTGGACGAAAATCTGTATGAGCTGATGAACGCTTGTGCGGTAGGCTCTTTGGCAGATGATTACCGAGAGCTCAATATAGAAGAAGGTTACGCGGTTTCCTGCGTTCTTTCGTCCGGGAAAAAATCGGGCTCGGTTATCGCGGGGCTTGGGGATTTGGACGAGACTACCAGTGTAGGTCACTTCAACACCAAGAAAAATATTGACCTCGAATACGAGACAAATGGCGGCAGAACCTTGACCGTCACCAAAAAAGCCAGAACCCTGACACGAGCCATCGACGGCCTTTACGACGAGATTTCTTTGATAACTTTCGATGGGATGAAATTCAGAAAAGACATCGGAAAAAGCGTTATAATTTAATTTTTTTCTAATAAAAGCATTAAAAAAGGCGATTTTACTTTGTAAAATCGCCTTTAAAGAATTTAGATATTTACCTTACGCTGCAGCTGAGCAGTTGATTTCTGTGATAAGGTATTTAGCAACCCATTCAAAATCTTTGTTGGCACTTGCAGCTCTTCTAAGAGGTTCAACGCTGTCTTCGCCGATTCTGATAAGGGTCATCGCAACAACTCCGCGTTTTACTCCGCGAACGATTTGAAGCTGGTCAATCAATTCTGGAACTGCTGATTTACCTATTTTAACCAACATGTTTTCAATTTCGTTTTTTGCGACGTTATCCGCAGTTTCCAATTTTGAAATGAAATATTGAATTGAGTTTGTATTCTCTATTTTATTTATTACTGCTTGCATAATGTCTCCGAGCTTTCTTTTACTTGTTATTATTATAGAGTAAAAAACATGCAAACATTGATTTCCTTACATAATCTTTATATGAAAAATCATTATATAGAGACTACTGCACGTCTCTAAAAAGCTCTTTTTTTTGACGTGCAGTGGTCGACCTCACAAAGGTGAGAAATGTTGGGAAAGTGCGATTTCCCGACATTTTAACACTAGACGATAGAGACGTAGCACAAGTACAAATTGACAATTGTTTTGTTTTTTTTGGACTTGTGCATCAGTCTTATGCGAGTAATCTGAAAAGCGATTCATAGTGCTAATATAAAAGAGGGCACCTCTAAAACTCTAAATGTCCTGCTGAATTTATTTCAGCATCGCATAGGTGAGCGACTTTGCGACCCTGAAACGAGTTCAGGGCGACGTATATTGATTGCAATTCAGTGTTTTTAGAGGTGCCCAAGAGTTTATAAATTTAGTTATAATCGAAAATCGTTTATAATTTTAACAACTTGTTCGACTTCTTCTTGTGTCATGACAGGCGAAATCGGCAAGGAAAGCACTTCGTTGTGAATTTTTTCCGTAATCGGATAAGACAAATCGTTCCATTCACTGTAAGCAGGCTGCTTGTGTGGCGGTACAGGGTAATGAATGAGGGTCTGGATGTCATTGTCTGCCAAATATTTTTGCAAATCTTCTCTTTTTTTGATTCTGACGATAAAGACGTGCCAAGCGTGAGCGGCTTGGTCATAAAAATTCGGCAAGGTGATTTGCGCGTTTTTGATGTTTTCTAAATAGTATTTTGCGATTTGGCTTCTTTTTTGGTTGTCTCTGTCGAGACCTTTTAATTTGACATCCAAAACTGCCGCTTGAATCTCGTCCAGCCTTGAATTGAAGCCCTTGTATAAGTTTTGATACTTGACGTGCGAGCCGTAATTTCTCAACGCTCTTAATTTTGTTGCCAATTCGTCGTCGTTGGTGGTTATCGCTCCGCCGTCACCAAGGCATCCGAGGTTTTTGCCCGGATAAAAAGAAAATCCACTTGCGTCGCCGAGGTTTCCGGTTCTTTTGCCCTGATAAATAGCTCCGTGAGCTTGCGCTGAATCTTCTATTATTTTCAGGTCGTATTTTTTAGCCAACGCCCAGATTTTTTCCATCTCGACCGCTTGGCCGTAGAGGTGGACAACCATAATTGCCTTGGTATTTGAAGTGATTTTTTCCTCGATTAAATCGGGGTTTATGTTGTAAGTGTTTATGTCGGGCTCAACCAAAACAGGTGTGCAGCCGTTTTCTGAGATTGCCAAAATGCTTGCAATGTAGGTGTTTGCAGGGACGATTATTTCGTCGCCTTTTTTAAAATCGTAGCCTTTTATAATTAAATTTAACGCATCGAGCCCGTTTGCAACTCCTATTGCGTGTTTGACTCCGCAGAATGTTGCGAAATTCTGTTCAAAGCTCTCTCCTTCTTTTCCAAGTAAATACCAGCCACTGTCGAGCACCCTTTTGATGGCGGTGTCGATTTCGGTTCTATACTGTTCGTTCATTTTTTTTAGGTCAAGAAATTTAACCATTTTTCATCTCTTCTAAAAGTTCTTCGTAAGTGTCGATGTATTCAAGTGCGTCAAAATGTTCGCTTGCCAAAACCAGCATGACCGAATTATCGGTGAACTCGTACATTTCTTTCCAGACCATGTTGTCCAAAAATAGCCCTTTATTTGGAGTGTCCAATTCAACTATTTCTTGAACTCCGCCCTTGTAGTCAAATATTTTCACCTTGCTTGAACCAGCCAGCATAATCAACACAAACTTGGTCTTGCGGTTTGCATGGTTGCCTCTGATGACTTTTCTACCAGTGGTATTATAGATGTAAAATACTCTTTTGATGTCGAAAGGAACTTCTTTGTTCTGCTCAAGGGCAGTCAAAGAACCTCTTTCGTCTCCAAATATTTTAAAATCCAGTACTTTGTAATTTTCCATAGTTGAATTGTATTATAAAGCATGGTTTTGTGCAATATGTTTGATTAGTTTTCGCTAACCTGAAAAATCAGGATAAAGCGAAATCAATTTTTCGTAATATTCTTTTTTGGTTTTATTATCTGTTAATTTTTTATACCAATAAATCAATGTATTCTTTTTTGTTTCTAAAAAATAATCTTCTAGTCCATTATAAAACCCTTTTTTCCTTAAAAAGTCCTCTTCCAGTTCAAATACCTTGAAAAAATCGAGTTTTTTGAACTCGCTCTCTCCAAAAGTGTAAGACGTATCCGAGGCCAACCTGTAGTATACCAGCGGCTCTTTGACTAGGCTGATTTTTTGGGCGTTTATAATCGTTTGCAGGTTAAAAACATTGTCCTCAAAGTTTAAATTTTCTACGAAAAATAAATCATTCGACAAAAATTCTCTTTTGTAGATTTTGTTCCACGGAACGACGCAAATTCTGAATATAAAATCAAGAGTGTCTTTGTAATTAAAGGCGCGATTTTCTAAAGTTTCAGGGAATAAATCTAACGTCATATAAGGGTTAGAGACTGAGTATTGCTGAGTTTTTTCGTCATAAACCGTAATCGAACACATCGAAATATCTGAGTCATAGGTTTTGGCGTTGTTGTACAATTTTTCAAACATTTGAACATCGGCCCAATCGTCAGAATCGATAAACCCGATATATTCGCCTTTTGCGACTCTGATTCCAGCATTTCTAGCTATTGATTGCCCTTGATTTTTTTGAGTTAATATTTTTATTCGATTGTCCTTTATTGCGAATTCTTTTAAAATATCAATCGAATTGTCAGTTGAACCATCGTCAATACAGATTATTTCAATATCTCTCAATGTCTGATTAATTAAACTTTCCAGACAATTTTCAAGATATTTACTCGTGTTATAAACCGGTATAATTACAGAAATTTTCATACGCTAATGATACTTTATCTGTCAGCAAAAAGCAATTTGTTGATTATTTTTTAGTCTCCGTTGAAACAAAAATCCATTAGCCATTTTCCGACCAGCTCGGTCGCGAGCATTATAAGATGTTTTGCACGGATTTTGTAGCTTTATTTCAATACGCTGGCGATTGGTAGCCGTAGTTAGCCTCGTCTGGGTTCATCTCTGAATGACCGTTAAAATCGGCACTCTGGTTCGAGCCGTATTGCTGTTCAATCAGTTCGTTGTAAAAATCGTCCGAGTCCTGCTTGTCGTAATCCGCGTCGTAAGGCACATCGGTTCCGTCATCGCCGTTTTTGTCCAATGGCCTACTGGTCGGGGTTGGTTGTATGGCAGAATTGGCTGCCTGATTTGCACCCTGAGCGAGTGCTGACGGCGTAAAAACAAAAGCGAATATAATCAGTAAAATAATTCTTTTCATACCAGCAGTTTACTTGCAACAAACTTTTTTTTCAATCTGTCTATTTGACTAACCAATGATAACGATGTGAGACCAATGCACGTCTCCAAATCGCTCTTCTATAAACCTAAGCACTATTACGTCAAAATTCACACAAAATAAAGTTTATTTTTCCAGCCTGTCTATTAGGTGAAATTGCATCCATTTAGCCAAATCAGACATTTTTAAATTTGCTACGTTGCCAGCCAAAACATCACTATTATAAGTTTTTTTAACTGGCGAGTACTTTTTCATACTCGGGTGGCAGAAATAGCCATCGATTAATTTACTGAGCTCCTTTATTTTAGGAGAAACAAGCAAATCGTTATTAAGGCTCAAGAATACAGCATTGTGGCCTTTTACACCAATTTCGTCTCTGGCCAGAAGCCTCTGGAAGTTTTTCAGTGACGTGCCATTATATGTATAGTCGATAAAAACAAAAGGTTTCTTGGATTCGTCGACCGCTTTTTTTGTTATTCCGATGGTTTCAAGGAACTCTGCGTACTTATTTACATATTCTTTTTTAACTGTGTCTAAAAACTTATCGCTCCTTAGTTGCGAGATCGGGCAAAATTTGACGTCGAAGCCTTGGGCTTCTGCCGTTTTTGCTAAAACTGCAGGAGAGCGACCTATTGAAACAAGCGTAAAGCCTTTCGGGAATTTCTCAACTAAATTTTTTTTCATGATTTTATACAGGAATAGAGTTTTCTCTATATCTACATTCTCTATGGGGGATTTTTTGTTCAATATAGATTTGTTTCTAACTGTCAGAGTTCTATATTCCATAATCCCAAAGTTGTCAAATAAATCCAGCACTTTGTATGGGTCCTTGAATGGCTTTTTGAAAAATTCTGAAATTTTGTCGCCCGCATTTTTTACAAAATGGCCTTTGAATGATGGTGAATTAGCACTCTTTTTAAAGCTATCTCCCGCTCCTATTTTTACCTTGGTTATCTGGTTTGACTGCCGAGGCTTATAGGTAGGTATATTATTAAAATTGTATTTTATAGATTTTTGCATGCTTTTTATAAAACACGAGAAAAAATAATTTGCTAGTTGAATAAATTTATTAACTAACTTTTTTCATTTAATTACCCAAATAGCGAATTAAAAATACCAATTTTTGTGTTGATTATGGTAACAACAGGAGGAAATTTTATGGAAAAACACGAAAATCTTATTATTTTACGGAATATTTTGTACAAATGCTTTGTAGTCGGCTTCATTCTTTTTATTGTGGCTATTCTCTTGTACTTGCCGTGCAAATGTTACGTGGCGAATGTTTATCTGACTAGTTTTCGAATCAGCCCCGAGACCTATGACAACCTATGGGTAGGTTTTGGAGGGTTGATAAAGGTTATACTTGTGTTTCTGTTTTTGGTTCCGGGTTTGGCTGTCCATTGGGTTGCCTACGACTGGGGAAAAAAGCACAAAGATGTTGAATTATAAGCGTATGTAAATTCAGCCCAGCAAGTAAAAGAGGACTCAAGTCCTCTTTTTGAATAACGCTGGTAAAAAAATACTTGACAAAAAAAACCACTATGTTAAACTAGTATAGTAGTACCTATATACTAAATAAAGATTGGAGCAATTTTTGCAAAGTGTTTTAAAAATATCGGAAGCGGCCTCTATTGCCTTACATTCGATGATATACATTACCCTTCACAGCGAAAAACCGTCTTCAACCAAAGAAATTGCGGCGAGTTTCGGAATTTCCGTGAACCACCTTTCCAAAGTCCTGCAGAGGTTGGTTAAATCAGGTTTGCTGAATTCAATAAAAGGCCCGCTTGGCGGTTTTATCCTCACCAGAAAGTGCGATGATATTACTTTTCTTGAAATTTATGAAGCCATAGACGGACCGGTAAGGCAAGGTTGCTGTTTGTTTGGAAAATCGCTTTGTACGAGTAAAGAGTGCATAATGGGTGATTTTTTAAACGCCACCAATAAAAGCGTCAAAGAGTTTTTTGGCAACAAAAGACTGTCGGATTTTTGCAAACAAAAACGAGAGCTAGATAACGGCTCGATAGATTAAGATAAGTGAGAAGCGTATTCTTACAGAAATATTACCAGTTACATAAAGGAGAAATTAAAAATGACATCAATGTTTTGTTTTCAATGTGAGCAAACAGCTCAAGGCAAAGGTTGCCAAAGCCAAGGGGTTTGCGGCAAAAAAGCCGACACTTCCAATTTGCAGGACGAGTTGACAAGTAAGTTAATCGAGCTTGCCAATACGACTTCCCCAACAGAAGAAGTCACAAAAGTGCTTATCGACGGCCTGTTTACCACAATCACCAATGTGAATTTCGACGACGAGTCTTTGAAGGAGCTTGCAGCCAAAGTTTCTCGATTGATAAAACAGCCTTCGGGCTTTGATATCGAAAGTGTTTGGAACTGCGACGAGGACGTCAGAAGTTTGAAATCGCTTATCCTGTTTGGGCTAAAAGGGATAGCGGCTTACGCACACCACGCTTGGGCTTTAGGATATGTAAACGAAGACGTCAACAATTTCTTCTACGAAGCATTGCAGGCAGTTTCAAAAGATTTACCAATCGGCGAATTGTTGCCAACTGTTTTAAAAACCGGCGAAATCAATTTGACCTGTATGGAAATGCTTGATAGAGCCAACACCGAAACTTACGGAAACCCTGTGCCGACGCAAGTTACAACGAACGTCGAAAAAGGGCCGTTCATTATCGTAACGGGTCATGACCTGAAAGATTTACAATTGCTTTTAGAACAGACTGAGGGCAAAGGGGTTAATATCTATACCCACGGCGAAATGTTGCCTTGTCAGGCTTACCCCGAGTTGAAAAAATATTCCCACTTGAAAGGGAACTTTGGAACGGCTTGGCAGAACCAACAAAAAGAGTTCGACAGCGTTCCTGCGGCGATTCTTTTCACGACCAACTGTATTATGCCGGTAAAAGACAGCTATAAAGACAGAGTTTTCACGACCTCACTTGTCGAGTACCCTGATATGGTTCATATTGACGACAATAAGAACTTTTCGGCAGTAATCGCAAAAGCACTTGAGCTTGGCGGATACTCTGAAGACAAAAAAATGACCGGAATCAACGGTGGAGACGTTTTGACCACTGGTTTTGGACATAATACGGTTTTATCGATTGCTGATAAAGTTGTGGGTGCCGTTAAAGCCGGCAAAATTAAACACTTCTTTTTAGTAGGCGGCTGTGACGGCGCAAAACCGGGCAGAAACTACTATACTGATTTTGTTAAACAGACGCCGAGCGACACGATTATTCTTACGCTGGCATGCGGAAAATTTAGGTTTAATGACCTTGATTTGGGCGATATTGACGGGATTCCTAGAATACTTGATATGGGCCAATGTAACGACGCTTATTCTGCGATAAAAGTTGCGGTTGCGCTTTCTGAAGCCTTCGGCTGTTCTGTCAATGAGTTGCCGCTGTCTATGGTGCTTTCTTGGTACGAGCAAAAAGCGGTTTGTATATTGCTTACGTTGCTTCACTTAGGAATAAAAAACATTAGACTGGGGCCAACGTTACCGGCTTTTGTCAGCCCGAATGTTTTGAATATTCTAGTTGAAAACTACGGTATTAAACCGATTACAACTCCTGAAGAAGACTTAAAAGCTATTTTGGGATAAGAAATTTATGGTGGAGTGATTTTTTGCTCCACCATATTTACTAAAGTGAGACCACTGCACGTTTGAAAAATGAGTTTTTTAGACGTACAGTGGTCTTACTTGACACAAGTTGAATTTTTGGATAAGTTTAACAAGGAGAATACTAACTCGGCGCTGGCTGACTAAATAAGGATAGCCAATGGAAAGAAGAAATGTATGAATAGCTCACAGACGATAAAAACGGCTCAAAACGAATTGACTGAACAGTTTGAGACCATTGACGAAATAAGAGATTTCAACCAAAAAAAGGTTCTTACTGCTTTTATTGAAAATAAGGTGGCAGCGGAACATTTTATGACAGTGTCCGGCTATGGCCATGATGATATGGGTAGAGAGACCCTAGATAGGGTGTACGCGCAGACTTTTAAGGCTGAAAAAGCTGTGGTGAGAAATCATTTTGTTTCAGGTACGCACGCTCTTGCTTGTTGCTTATTGGGAAATTTACGCCACGGGGAAAAATTAATCTCTGTTGCAGGTGCCCCTTACGACACGATGGAAGAAGTAATCGGCACTCGCGGAGACAAACGCGCTTCCTTAATGGGGCATGGAGTTTTGTACGAAGAAATTCCTTTGACAGAAAGCATGGAAGTCGATTTTGAACTGCTTGAAAAAACCATCGACAAAACCTGCACAATGGCATTAATTCAGCGCTCAAGAGGATATTCACTGAGAAAATCTCTCGACATTGAAACTATAGAAAAAATAATCCGTATCATAAAAAGCAAAAACCCTAATTGTATCTGTTTTGTAGATAACTGCTACGGCGAATTCACCGAAAAAAGAGAGCCGATTGAGGTCGGCGCAGACTTAATTGCGGGCTCTTTAATCAAAAACCCTGGCGGAGGAATTGTCGAAACCGGCGGATACATAGCGGGCAAAGAAGAATTTGTCGAGCAGGCGGCGATGAGGCTTACAGCTCCCGGAATCGGCTCCGAGGGCGGGGCTATGCTGAACCAGTCGAGACTGATTTTCCAAGGATTTTTTATGGCTCCTTCGATTGTCTCTGAAGCCATAAAGGGCGCAGTTTTAGCGGCCAAAATTTTTGAAAAGATGGGCTATATTTCTACCCCAAAATTCGATGAAAGACGAACGGACATTATCCAGACGATAACTTTCAACGCACAAAAACCGCTTGAAGAATTTTGTAAAACAGTTCAAGAACTTTCCCCGATAAATTCTTACGTGACTCCAATTCCAGATAATCTTGTCGGCTATCAAGACAAAGTCATTATGGCTGGCGGAACTTTTATTGAGGGTTCAACTATCGAATTGTCTGCTGATGGGCCATTACGAGAGCCCTATGCGGTTTACATGCAAGGTGGATTGAACTATGCCCACGTCAAAATCGTCCTTGAATCTATCGTGGAAAAACTTAACAATTAATTTTCCCCACATGGGTAATCTTTTAGGATATCTGTATTTAACCATGCTTGGTAGCTTGTAGGATATTGAGACTCTCATATTAGACTGGCAACATAATGTTTTGTCTTTTATTATACCCTATTGTCGAATTTCTTTTCTGATTTAAACACATAGAATAAACTTACAAAGGTTGGATAACCTGAATTTGTAAAAGTTTTAGGTAGTTCAATAATTATTAGATAGGGGATTTAACATGAATAATATATTTAGCGCACCAGTAGCTCATTTGAGCGAATTAAATAATTTGTTTATAGAGTTGACGGCAAAAAATTGTAATCAACGATGTAAACACTGTTATATCGATTTTCCGCTTTCAAAAAACGTAAAAGATTTTATCGCAATTGATAAAATCAGACAAGCACTAGTCGATTCAAAACAGGAAAAAATCGAATGCATTTACCTCACTGGAGCAGAACCAATGACTCATCCTGAGTTTAATTCAATTTTAAGATTATGCCTTAAACGCGCAAATGTTTGCATTTGCACTAATTCAAGCTTTATTAACGAAAAAAAGGCGAGATTTTTGAAAAAAGTCGAAGAAGAAAGCACGCATGAGGTTATTTTCAAATTGAGCATCGACCACTTCAACGAAGTGAAAAACGACGACCTGAGAGGCAGAGGCGCATACAGACAAACAGTCAACGCAATAAGATCGCTCATAAAATATGATTTCAATCCGGTTTTAAACATAGTTAACTACTACAACGAAGATAAAAATGTTTTGATGACAGAATTTAAGGCTCTTTGCGAAAAAATAGGGTTTGAGACAAACGATTTTAATTTTCAAATAAGCGAATACTACAACAAATTTAAATCCAATTTAGAAACCGAAAAATGGGGGAAAAATTCAAATTTAGACTGCCAAACAGGACGGGTTTTGACCGAAAAAGGGGTTTACGTTTGTCCTTTCTTGGCTAATGACCACAGAGGACGCATGGGCAGTAACTTTAATGATTTCAGCAAAAAAATGAACTTAGAAACAGATTTTTGCCACTCTTGCAGCAAAAATGCGGGCAAAGTTTTTGGGGTAGATTTTAAACTACTTCGCTGAATATAATTTCAGCTGAAGGTTCACAAGTAATAACTTTTTATCTTGAGGGTAAGAAGTTATTTCAACCTTTTCTAAATTTACCAAATACGGATATTTATATACTTCCTTAAAAAAGTTCTCCAAGTCAAGATAGTCAGAAATCATTTGCATATTAAGCTGACAAACATTGTATTTGTCTGGTGCACTTTTTACAAAATCGTCGGTAACAGGGTTGTAGACGTATTCTAATGAATATATTTTTATTCCATTGTATTTTGCCATTTCAATGAGATCGTCAAAAAGAACAATGAAAGAAGATTCGACATCTAGTCCCGGCTCTTCCGATTTATAAACTTTCTTAATTTTTCCGGCAGTTTGAAAATCTTTTTCAGCACTTTCCACTTTTAGCGTTTCAAGTTTTCTATCAATGTCGGAAAGTTCCAAACGCTTTGCGCTTAATTGAGTTTCTGTATCGTAGAGTTCAACAATTTTAGGCTGCATTTTAACCACAACAAAAATAATTGCGATTATTATAAAAATTATATAGATTATAGAGTCTTTGTATTTTTGCATTTATTTTCCTTAGAATTTCTCTATTTTTTCTAGATTGCTGGGCAGTTGTCCGGGAACAGCTGGCGGTGGAGCAATTGGTGGAACTGGAGCGGCTGGAGCCGGAGGTGCTGGTTGGACGGCTGCAGGTGGCTGCCCTGGCGCAGCCTGTGCCCCAGGGGTCGCTGATGCGTCCACCGGCGCAGGAGTAAGCTCCTCGGGAGTCATGTTAGTTATTTCAAATTCATAGAACTTTGGGCCGCTTGAAGAACCGCTTATTACATCGTCAACAGAACCTTTTTCCACCTCTAGCTTGTGGAGTCTGATGTTGGAATTGTTTACCAGCTGTTTTACACCTTTATAGAAGGTATAAATACTTTCCACGTCTGTCGATTTTCCTTTCAAATCTATTCCGCCTGTGGAGTTACTCATGTAATAGCTAATCCACAATTTATTCGGGGTGCTCATTCCGACGGCACTGTAATATAAAAGCTTGGATCTATTTTGAGCTGTTATTTTGTCTGTAGCTGACTTTATATCAAAAGTACCCGCACTTGCTGATTGGGTAAGTTTTGTTATTTCGGCGGTCTTTGTCGTTACCTGAGACGAAATCTCGCCTAGCTTTCCTTGCTCTGTAACAACGTAGTTTTCCAGAATCAGGCTAATAACAAAAGCAGGAACCACTAACACTACAAAGATAATTAAGCATAATTTTTTAAGGAAGTCGGGAGTCAGCTCTATTTCAACATTCCCAAGTTTTATTCTCATATAGTCGCCAGGGGCTGATGTGGCTAATGCTCCTGCGGTGGACTGCTCTTTTTGACCCGTTAGATTAAACTTGATTGGAAAATCACAAAATGTATATATTGCGCTACCTATTGCCTCAGGAGTAATTTTCAAGGCAAGGTTTGGCAAGATGTTCAGGTTTGTAACAAGTAGTTCTTTTTGAGAATATTTATTGCACTCTAAAAATTTTACTGTTCCTTCAAAAGGCAACTTTAGTGATAAAACTTCAGCGCTGACCAAATCTGTTTCAGAGGCTATGAATAAATAATTGGCGGGGATACCTGCTAAAGTTAACTCAGCCGAGGTTAAGATTGCATTGTATATTTCGTCATCTACAAAAGATTTAAGTGCCAGTGGTTCTTCATAGTACTCTATAATTTTTTTATCTACCATTGAAAATATTGAATAATTGTTCTGCCCCACTATCATCAAGTTCCAAGTGATATTTTCTTTCATCTGCTCTTTTGTGAGCTCGGCATAGTACAAAGCCTTCAAAAACGATGAGTAGGAAGTTTCAACAGAAACCAATGTGCAACCGACTTCGCCGCATGCTGCTTTTATTCCGTCCATTGCGGTTTGTTGAATTGCTGTATACGCTAGATTTCTTTTTTCCGTGTTGATATTTGAGCTAACTTCAACCCAGCCTACTAGCGGGTCTTGTCTTTTAAAAATATAAGACTGTTCTACTTCAGATATTATTGCGTTTGAGACGGCATCATCAGTTAAAAGCAGTGGGAGACCTACCATTCCGAAATGAACATTCGGAATAGTTACTATAACATTGCTCTTTTTCGGAATCTGCAATTCCTCGAATAATTCACTTAGGGCTTCCTGGAACAGGGTATAATCAGAAATTTCTCTCGCTGAATGATTGTATTCTAAAGGCTTACAGCCATATTTGTTGACTGTTTTTGTTGCACTATCAATTTCTATCATCTCCAGTCCCACCCCTGGCGAAACTGAAACTCCGATAGTTATCTTTGTATTTGCACCCAATTTTTTTAAAAAATCTTTAATCATATATTTTTTACATTTTTTGGTTAACTAATTCATTTTTATTATACAATAGTTTTATCGAAAAATGTAGTTTAAACATAACTTTACATTGATTAGAGGATAGAAAACAACTTGCCAGAATGGATTAAAACACAAAATGACCGAATTTAAAGATGAAATAGTAAAGCTAAAAAAAGAGAAGAACGCAGTAATTTTGGCGCACAGCTACCAAAATATTGAAATAGACGAAATCGCAGATTTTGTGGGGGATTCGCTTTATCTGAGCCAGATGGCTGCGGAAACCAAGGCGGATATAATTGTATTTGCTGGGGTATATTTTATGGCAGAAACGGCTAAAATTCTTTCCCCAGATAAAAAAGTTCTCTTACCAAGGTTGGAATCGGGCTGCTTGATGGCTGACATGATTAACCTCAAACAAATAAGGGAATTTAAGTCCAAGCATCCGAATATTCCGGTTGTTTGCTACATAAATTCGTCGGCTGAGGTAAAATCCGAGTGTGACATTTGCTGCACTAGTTCAAATGCGGTTAAGATTGTAAAAAGTTTGAACTCACCAGAAGTTTTGTTTATACCGGACACTTATCTGGGAAAATGGGTTGAGAGCCAGATTGATGGGGTTAAGGTTATTACTTATCCTGGGTACTGCCCGACTCATTTGAGAATAACTTCGGACGATATTAATCAAAAGCGAGTGCAGTATCCTGATGCTGTTGTTTTGGCGCATCCAGAGTGTCATAAGAATGTTGCGGATCTGGCGGATTATGTCGGAAGCACGACTGGGATAATGAAATTTGCTCAGGAGAGCGACAAAAAGACTTTTATTATCGCGACGGAACTTGGGGTTGTTGAGCGATTGGAGCGGGATTTCCCTGAAAAGAAATTTGTTTTGGTTAGCCCAAAGGCGATTTGTCCTAATATGAAATGGCACTTCCAGGAAGACATCTTGAACGCGCTGAAATACGACCAGCATGAAATCAATGTTGACGCTGAGATTGCGAAAAAGGCGTTTGTTTGCATAAACCGGATGTTGGAAGTAAGCAAATAAAAGAAAAACAGAAAGCTAGCTTTCTGTATCTTTCGCTGCCTGCTGGATGTTTGCCGCAATCAGCCTTTCCGCACGCTCAAAATCGTGCGGTTCGTCCACGTCAAAATTTATCTCGTTCATATAAATACAAGGGTTTTTACCGATAAAATCCTCCATAATTATAAACGTCTCATACCGAATAGCATAAAACGCCCCATTCTCGCAAACCAAGTTGTAATGCCTATCCTCATCCTGTCTTCTCGGTCTGTCCAAATAGTCGTACAATGCCCCAAAACTACCGTCATGGTTTTCTTTCCACATCCCATGCGACTTGCCCCTCTCAACCCCACTGAAACAACTGTCACAACTACAGTTTGATAAAAAATAATCGAACGCGCTATCAATAAATTCCCCCGTCCGAAACGGCGAAGTGGGCTGAATTAACAAAACATAATCAGGCTTATATCCCTCTTTTTCAAGCTCCTCAACTGCATGAACCATAACCGGAGCAGTTTTTGTCTCATCCTGCGCTAATTCCATCGGCCTATCGATAACCTCAGCACCATATGCTTGACAGATTTCTTTTATTTCCTCGTCCTCGGTCGAAACAACAAACCTCGTAATATGCTTGGACTCACGGCACGCGTCCACTGAATATAAAACCATTGGCTTGCCCAACATTGGTTTTATATTTTTTCGCTTTACCGATTTTGAGCCGCCTCGAGCGGGGATTATAGCCAAAATTTCCATATTATTAACCTTCTTTTTTTAAAAACTCCTAATAAACCTACCTTTATTATAATTTCGATTTTGTTTTTTTTCCAGCGGCTTTCCGCAAATGACTTGGGAGAAAGAACTTCCCTCTCCAAAACCTTTATAATTATTATGCTCTGTTTTTTGTGTATAATTATAAATAAACACAATTGAGGAAAATTAAAATGCACAACGAAGAAGAACAGTTAGAATTTATATATGGTAAAAACGCGATTATAGAAGCGCTTTTGGCAGGAACTCGGGAGTTTAATAAAATTCTCATCTCCAAAAACATCCACTCAGACCCTAAATTAAACCAAATAAAAGAACTCGCACAACAAAAAGGAATCATCTTCCAATTCGTGCCGACAGAAAAATTCCAACAGTGGGCTGAATACTCACACCAAGGCGTCGTGGCGCAGATTTCACCAATCAAATATACTGACTTGGACGACTTCATCGCAGAAAAACACGAAAACGCATCCTTGGTAATTTTAGATGGGGTCGAAGATTCTCATAACCTCGGTGCCATCATAAGAACATGCGTTTGTGCCGGAGTATCCGCAATAATTATCCCAAGCCGCCGCAACGTCCAAATCAACTCTATTGTGGAAAAAACAAGCGCCGGAGCCATAAATCACATCCCTATTATAAAAGTCAATAGTCTGGTAAGCGCGGTCCAAAAACTAAAAAATAGCGACTGGTGGGTAATTGCCACAGAGGCTTCCGCCAAAGATAATTATTATGACATCAATTACTGTGATATGAATTTCGCGCTTATTATGGGAGCAGAACACACGGGAGTTTCAAAATCTTTGGTTAAAGAATCAGATTTTTTAATAAAAATTCCAATGCTAACCGACTTCAACTCATTAAACGTCTCAAACGCACTCAGTGCAATAATTTTTGAAACCGTGAGGCAGAAAATAGTAAATAGTAAACGGTAAAAGGATTTCTAACTTCTATTTGCTCTTCACTCAAAAAACAAAGTGAAATTTCAACATAATTAGCAAGCGGCAACAACACAATTTCGTGTGATGATATAATACATTAGTAAGAGTGTAGTATTTCCAAAAAAATGTAGTATAATAATTTAAACTAACAACATTGTAAGGTGACAAATGGCTAGAAATACAGATAAATTCGATAGAGAATCAGATACGCTCGTTGAAGAGGAATCTATTGATCTTGAAAAAATAGAAGAAGAAGAAGACGAAGATATTTTAAAGTCCGTCGCAGAGCCCAAAATTCAAGAAAATTTAACTTCTATAAATACCGATGATTCGGTGAGAATTTACCTGCAACAAATAGGCAAAATCCCTTTGCTTTCTGCAGCAGAAGAGCTAAAAGTTGCCACACAAATTCAGGAAGAACACTCTGAAATTGCAAAAAAAGTTCTTATTAACGCAAATTTGAGACTCGTTGTCAGCATTGCGAAAAAATACATCGGAAGAGGACTTTCATTTTTGGACTTAATCCAAGAAGGAAACATGGGTCTGATGAAAGCCGCCGAAAGATTTGATTACACCAAGGGCTATAAATTCTCGACTTACGCAACATGGTGGGTTCAACAGGCCATTACCCGTTCTATTGCAGACAAAGCAAGAATTATCAGACTTCCGATTCACATGATTGAATCTTTAAGTAAAATTAGGAAAATGACAATCGAACTAACCACCGAACTTGGCAGAGCGCCCACAAAACAAGAATTGGCATACAGATTGGGACTTTCTGTGGCTAAGTTAACCGCACTTGTAAAATCTGCTCAATCTACAATAAGTATCGAAACCCCAGCAAGCCAAAAAGAGGATTCGACAAAAATTGCCGACTACATAGTTGACGAAAGCACCGTCGCACCTGACAGCAGAGTTTCTCAGGAAAATTTATTCGATGACATAAGAAAAATGTTAAGCCAACTCAGCCCGAAAGAAAGAGACGTTCTTATTTTAAGATACGGACTCAACAACAACGGAACAAAAAAAACTTTGGATGAAATCGGTTCTCAATACGGGGTGTCTAGAGAAAGAATAAGACAAATTGAAAACAGGGCCATCTCAAAACTGAAAAAACTTTGCAAAAACGTCTCTTTGAACAGAGGCCTAATGAACTACTTCGGGGCTTAGCATAATTTTGTTAAGTTGTTAATCCCTTTTATCGCCTTTAGATAGTGCTTTGTAGCGCGCTTAAAACAATTAGTTTACAATCCGTTACAAAAAAGGGGGCAAAAAGTCAATTTTTCTTTGTTATATACCTTTATATATATATAAGATATAACGAAAGAGAAATAAGATGCTACTTACAACAATTAATACTTCAAAAGATAAAGACGGAAACGGCAGACACACTCCTTTAGCTAGAGTTAAAAAAGCAGCTAACGAAGAAGGTCAAGAAGTCTCTTATTTGGACTCAATTGATACTAGAATGAGATTCAACAACTCAAAAGACCCTATTTATTTCGCTTTTGAATACTTGGAAAAACGCACAGTTGCTCAATTAGCTGGTGATTTTGTAAAAGATTCTTTTTACGAAATTTCAAACTTCGTTTCAAGAGTTGTTAAATAGATTTTAAAGATATTTGGATAAGGATATAGGTTTATAGGAAATTATGGGCGGCTGAATGAAGAATTCAGCCCTTTTTTTGGCAAGCGAGCAGAGGGCGAAAGGCTTTCTGTGTCGGCTTGTGTGAGCAAGACGAGCAGGACAGACTGAAGACCCGTTTAATGCGAGTGCAGCAAAAAGCACAACATTTTGCACGCTAAAAAGATAGTTAATATTTCCACATGTACGCTTGTGTTTGCTTTACTTATATTCTAAAATAAAAAAATAATCAAAAAGGGGTATAAAAGATGACGGTTATTAACGAAAAGTTTGTTATAAACACTCAGGGACACACTGATATTATTGATATTACCAAAAACGTGCAAAATTCTGTATACAGACACTCCTTGCAGAACGCTTCCGTTTTGGTTTACGTGGCAGGCAGTACGGTTTCAATTACAAACATTGAATTTGAGCCTGGCGTTTTGGTAGATTTACCGGAAGCCCTTGAAAGAATGGCTCCGATAAATTTGGACTACCACCATGACGCGACTTGGCACGACGGCAATGGCTACGCGCACGTAAGAGCAGCAATTGTCGGCAATTCGACTATGATTCCCCTAATTGACGGCGCACTTCAGTTGGGGACTTGGCAACAAATTGTTTTAATAGATTTTGACAACAAACCTCGAACTAGAACCCTCCACGTTCAAATAGTTTATTAATATACAGCAAAGAAGCTCCAAATCGGAGCTTCTTTAATTTTTTTAACTTTCCTAAATTTTTACTTGTTCAAAGAAGCTTTCAATCTGACCATCGCTCTTGCAAGGGCAATTTCTGCTCTTTTTACATCCAAATCCTCTGTGCTTACTGCTAATCTTTCTTCCGCACGCTCTTTTGCATCTTTTGCTCTGGCAACATCAATATCTGAACCGTGTTCGGCAGATTGGGTCAATATTAGCGCTTGGTTATCTTTTAGTTGAAAAATGCCACCCATTGTTGTAAAATGTTCCGATTTGCCATTGGTTACAATCTTGGTAACACCGATATCAAGCGGGCACGTAAACGGAATATGATTAAGCAAAACTCCGAATTCGCCGTCTTCTGCTCTTGAATAAATTTCGTCAACGTCAGCGTCGAAAACGATTTTTGCGTGAGTTATTATCTTTAAATGCAATTTGTTTTTAGGCAAATCGTTTGCCAGCAATTTTTCTTCCATTTATAAATTCCTTTTCCTAATTTTTCACTTTTGCGCCCCCGCATCAAGTACGGGGCGAAGTTTTTCTACAACTCGCAGACGCTCATTGTGTAAAACTATCGATTAGTTAAGTCCTTTAGCTTGCTCTACCGCCTCTTCTATCGTTCCAACCATATAAAACGCTTGTTCCGGAAGATTGTCGTATTTTCCTTCTAGAATTCCTTTGAACCCTGCGATTGTGTCTTCCAATTTGACGTATTTTCCCTTAAATCCTGAGAATTTTTCTGCAACGAAGAACGGTTGAGATAAGAATCTTTGGATTTTTCTTGCTCTGTTAACTGTTTCTTTGTCTTCTTCAGAAAGTTCGTCCATCCCCAAAATCGCTATGATATCTTGCAATTCTTTGTATTTTTGCAATACTTCAAGCACGCGTCTAGTGATATCGTAGTGCTCTTCGCCGATAATGTTCGGGTCAAGTGCTCTTGAACTTGAAGCCAAAGGGTCAATCGCAGGATAAATCCCCAAAGAGGCGATTTGTCTTGACAATACTGTTGAAGCGTCAAGGTGGGAGAAGGTTGTAGCCGGAGCAGGATCGGTAAGGTCATCCGCCGGAACGTAAATTGCTTGAACCGAAGTGATTGAACCGTCTTTTGTAGAAGTGATTCTTTCCTGTAATTCGCCCATCTCAGTCGCTAGAGTCGGCTGATAACCAACCGCCGAAGGCATACGTCCTAAAAGGGCGGATACTTCTGAACCTGCTTGGGTAAATCTAAAGATGTTGTCGATGAACAACAAAACGTCTTGTTTGGACACGTCTCTGAAGTATTCAGCAGCCGTTAGAGCCGAAAGGCCTACTCTCATTCTCGCGCCCGGAGGTTCGTTCATCTGACCGTAGATAAGCGCAACTTTGTCGATTACTTCTGATTCTTTCATCTCGTTCCAAAGGTCGTTTCCTTCACGAGTTCTTTCCCCAACTCCGCCGAAAACTGAAACACCTGAGTGCTCAAGGGCGATGTTGTGGATAAGTTCCATAATCAAAACTGTTTTACCAACTCCTGCTCCACCGAAAAGGCCGATTTTTCCACCTTTTTGGTAAGGTTGCAGCAAGTCAATTGCTTTAATCCCTGTTTCAAGGATTTCTATATCTGTGTTTAAGTCTACTAATTTTGGTGATTGCCTGTGAATAGGTAAATATTCATCTGTATCAATCGGTCCAAGTTCGTCAACCGGCTCGCCGATAACGTTTAAAATTCTTCCTAAAATTGCTTTTCCGACTGGAATTCTGATTGAATCTTGTGTGTCTACAACCTTCATTCCGCGTCTTAGTCCGTCTGTTGAGGACATAGCGACTGTTCTTACTTTGTTTGAACCAAGCATCTGCTGAACTTCTACAGTTACCACTTCGCCGTTGTCTTTAGTAATCTTTAGAGCGTTGTAGATTTCCGGCAATTCGCCTTGTTGAAACTCAACGTCAATAACCGGTCCGATTATTTGAGAGATTAAACCCTCGTTTTTCACCAATGTTTCCATGCTAATTCCTCATTATACTTGAACCCCTTTATAATACCTCAAAATAAAAATAATTCAAATTGTTACAAAATTAGGCTACAAATAAATTTAAGCAAACCCTACCTATTTGGCTTTGTTTTCTTGCAATTTATTCCCGATATAGTTGGCAAACGGGGTGACGATTACCGGCGCTATAAATCTGTAAACAGAATCTACGATTATAATTGTTCTTGCAATTCCGAATCCGGATTTCCATTTTGCCATTTGCACTTTATCAGCACCGACGTTTGCCTGTTCAAATTTAACAAAAAGCTTGTTGAAATTCTTTCTCGCCCAACCATCAAAAGTGTATGCCATTGCGGTAGACGCGGCGTAAACCAAGCCTTGATTGACCGCCAAAGTTTTTCTTTTGTCTTCGTCCAAATTTTTATTATTTAAAGTTTTTACAATATAAAACCCTGAAAGGATTGTACTTCCCAATACGATTAGGTGGGACGTAAGCTTTTCGGTTAATTTTTTATGGTTACTTGTACCAGTAACGAGTTTTTTTGCTGCGTCGGTGCTGACCAATTTAACACACCCGTCGATAACAACTGACTCAATCTTCTTAAAAACTCTATTATTAGTAAGCCCTGTAAAAGTTGGAGCGATTTGCTTCTTTTGATTTTGAGAATAATAAAAATTTGGAGAAATCGATGAAGTTTTCATTAGTTTACTCCTCCTTTAAAACTTGCAAACTTGTCTCTTCCACTTTTATTGGCACTTTTGAAATTCAATAGCGAATAATCAACTGAAAGACGTTTTGAACCTTTGTCACCCGCCCCGCCCTTTTTTTCCATTCCAAACACGTGCTTCAAAATCGGAGGAATGAGCGCGATTGTCAAAAGTCCTTTTGGAATTGACCCGATAAGATCTGGTAACCTGTCAAGATATATTTTTGCAGTATTCAAAGCTTTTTCATCTTTCAACAAATAATGGCTTTTATCTTTAATAACCTCTGCTGTAGACTCTGCGAACTTTTTAATCCCACTGCTGATGGGAGTGAAAAGTACTGTTGTAATGGCAAATCCTATAATGCCTGAAGCAATCGAATGTGCCGATGCGTAAGCTTGATCGTCCTTGTTTTTTTTACTTGGAAGTATCATTATAGAGGCTGGCCTCATAATACAAGTTAACAAAAGCGAAAAAGCTGCAGCAAATACGAGCTGTTGGTCATTTGCGAAGTTTAAAGTTTTTTTTAAAGCTTTGCTTTTGTAGAATTTTTCCGCATTAAAAAACCCGCAGAAACTTGGCTCGGCGGGTTGTTTGTTTTTTATTTCGCATTTATACGCAGTCGTAGTTTGTCCTGAATTTTTACACGCATTTGGGTGCTGGGAGCTTCGCCTAGTATAGCTTGCACCGTGAGTTATATGTGAATCTTTTGAAAGACTGTTAATCATACGCTCCAATTTTTTTACTATTTATTTATTTATCTACTTTAAGCCAAAACATGTTTTTTATTAACCCACAAAGGTAATTATTTTACAATTAGATACATCGATATAATACCATAAAGAGACTGGGCACAGAGCACAACATTATTAAAACCACAAAGGGCGGGGCTGACGGCATTTGGGAAGTACTTGAGCCTTAAATAAAAGTTATGTGTGTTGACATCGCGACCCTCTTTCTCCTATAATAATTAAGAAGTTAAATTATAATTACTACAAGAGAAAAAGGATTTTATGAAAATTTTATTTAATACCGCTACTTTATACCAGCAGAATACAAAAAAAACCAACCCCGCAAGTCAAAACCCCTGTCTAAAAAAAACAGCTGTAAACGATTCTTTCATAAGCTTTTCATCGAAAGAGAAAAAAAAGGATAATTCACTTAAAAACAGCATAAAATTAATTATGACAGCCGCCTTAATCTCAGCATCCGGTCATGCCAAAGAGACAAAAGAACTTCCCTACTCGCAATCACCGGCAATTTCAACTCTTGAGGGCACCAAATGGTGGAACAAGTTTAACAAATCTGAACAAAAAGTTATAGAAAAAGTTGAAAATGAAGTCGCACGTGCTTATGAAGAATCCGGCAAAAGGTTGTCGGCAAAAGACACTCCGAAAATAATCGAAAACCTTGAGCTTAACAAAAAAGATAGCTCTCTAGTCAAGTCCCTTCTTGAAACCTATGAAAAAAATCACTATAACGATTTTTATGCTGCTGGTGCCAAGCACATTTCTCCAAGAAAGCAAGAACTGGAAACAAAAGCACTCGTTGAAATATTCACCTTCGCTTTTGAAACAGGCAAAGTTCTTAGATATAGCGAAGAAAACCTTGAAAAACTTATGAATAAAATTCAAACAAAAAAAAGTGAAAAACCATTCATTAAAAACTTTTTAGAACCATATCTAAATATTAATAAAGACCAGAACTCTACAGATTTCTATAACAACGAAATCACTGGCGATTTCGACGAAAACTAAACTTCAATAAAGAGGGTAAGGATAATTTAATTTTCCAGGCCCTTTTTGCTGTTCAAATTTTACCAATTTTAACATTTACACTCAATTTTTAAGATTTGTTATCAATTACTAGCAATTTTTATTTTTACGCGTATTATAAATAACTATACTAAATGTTTAAAATAGTTGGGATACTCTTAATAGCCAATAGGACGAAAAATGATATCGCTAATTGAAAAAGAAAATAACAGCACTGACAAAATCTTAAAGCCCGATTTTAACCAGAAAACCGGGCGTGAATTGCTCGCGTTTTATCTTCAGACCAAGTTTAAACAAATCTTGGCCTACGACAAAAAGTGCTCTACCCCTATAATTATGGACTTGAGACCAGATTTCATCTCTAAATTTTCCAAAAGACTAATCAACAACCCTCAAAAACGTTTCTTAATCGGGATTACGGGGGAATCAGCTTGCGGGAAATCCACGATTTGCGGAGCGATTAAAGACACCATCAAAGCTTTGAACTTGCCTGTTTCTATCATAAGTGCGGACAACTATTTTAACGACATCTCAAGCTTGATTAAGCAGTACGGGGATTTTGATAACCTCAGAGATAACGGCTACGACGTCGATTCCCCAGAGAGTTTCCAACTGGATTTATTAAAAAAAGACCTAGAATTACTCTCTCAAGGCCATGACATTCTTTGCCCCGAGTATCTAGTTAACGGAACAGGGGTTTCTGTAGAAAATTCCATCTGCATTCCGGCGCAAAAAATCGTGGTAGTCGAAGGCATGGCGACAATGTACAAAGACTCAAAAGATATTTTTGACGTAAAAATATATATCGAGGCAGATTGTGACGAAAGAAAAGAAAGATTTTTCAGACGAGCCACTGTGAGAAATCAAAACGAAGAAAACGCACAAAAACATTGGGATTACGTCCAAATAGCTGGCGAAAAATACATCAAACCTTTTAAAAACGAAGCAGACATGATTCTGAACGGCAATGCGGATTTGAATTATTTTTCCCAAATTCTTGAATATATTCACACAAGCACCAATAATTTCGTGTAAAAATCATCTTGACAATGAATCATATTGATAATAAAATAAACAAGACTTGAAAAATTCATCTTTGGATTATTCAACTCCTTCCCAAAACACCTTATCGGGATGTAGCAAGGACCAGTATGGAATGCTGACATCAAGAAAACGATTAAGTATCGTTTTCGCCCACCGAATGTGGGAGCTCTTGGTAGCGGGACGCAACCAAGCAAGACAAAAATTTAATACCAATCACCGGGATGTAGCAAGGACCAACATGGCATGCTGACATCAAGAAAACGATTAAGTATCGTTTTCGCCCACCGAATGTGGGAGCTCTTGGTAGCGGGACGCAACCAAGCAAGACAAAAATTTAATACCAATCACCGGGATGTAGCAAGGACCAGTATGGCATGCTAACATCAAGAAAACGATTAAGTATCGTTTTCGCCCACCGAATGTGGGAGCTCTTGGTAGCGGGACGCAACCAAGCAAGACAAAAATTTAATACCAATCACCGGGATGTAGCAAGGACCAGTATGGCATGCTAACATCAAGAAAACGATTAAGTATCGTTTTCGCCCACCGAATGTGGGAGCTCTTGGTAGCGGGACGCAACCAAGCAAGACAAAAATTTAATACCAATCACCGGGATGTAGCGCAGCTTGGTAGCGCACCTCGCTTGGGACGAGGGGGCCGCACGTTCAAATCGTGTCATCCCGACCATTTAAAAAGACTTTCGCAAGAAAGTCTTTTTTGTATTCACGCAAAAATTTATTATGACCCGATTTGAATACTAGATTCATCCGACTCTTGCTCGAATCGTGGCTAACGAGCTTGA